>Ga0310696_10000847_pt1 | contig 45267 bp, 69 predicted proteins | sample AusTroGonzalo_MG_4_FD_203885 | JGI IMG/M metagenome (GOLD analysis project Ga0310696, IMG submission 203885) | Bovine rumen microbial communities from tropical cattle in Woodstock, Queensland, Australia - Gonzalo_02 (v2) (version 2) | ecosystem: Host-associated > Mammals > Digestive system >... | reverse complement strand
TAATTCATAATAGGACAATATATATAAATACTTGATTATTATTAATATCTACACTGATCCGGACCAACAGACCAACAGGCCAAAAAGCCAACAGGCCAGACGTGGCAAGGGATTGCGGGTATTTTAAAGGTCTTTTCAACTGTTCGCAAAATCATTGTTTAGCGAATAGTTATAGAAATATGTCACCGGATCACCAGGCCAACGGCCCACGATCACCGCAGCATTATTCTATATATTGAATGGTGTTCTCTTCATATATGGAGCGCTGCCGGATCTGCGGGCGCTGATCTGCCGGAGCTGGGCCTCCCCCTACCCCCACCCCGCCAACCGGGGCCGAGCCGACGAGGGAACCTATATATCCACCAGAATATTTTTTCAATTTTCAGAACTGTTAACACCTAATTATAAGTCTGAGTGGTGTGAAAATGGAATACAGAGAATTTTTTGTTAAGGAGATAGTTGAATGGTAAATGCGGTACTTCCTGTATTGCAGATGATTCTTGCTGCTGGAAATATTGTAATAATTGGATATGGTTTTTATAAGTTTCTTGGGAAGCCGCATAGTACGCTTGAACAGAAGATTGTGAAACTTGATACTGAGCTGAAGGAGTTAAAGGACCGAGTCAAGGAAGGCGATAGAAATATAGATATAAATGGGGATGCCCTGGAAGCGATACAGAGGTGCTTGCTCTGTTTGTTGGAGTTTGAGATCAGTTATTGTATTACTACCGGGTATGGGAATACAAAAGAGCTGGAAGATGCAAAGAGAGAGCTGCATAGTTATCTAGCAAAAAGATGAAATTTCTTGCGTCATTCATATACAATATTTACTCCTCTTTCGCCCTGGTAGGTGTCATAGCCTATTGGGGCATTCGCGCTTTGTTTTTATCTCTGGCCTTGCAAGGTTTCGCAGCCTTGTAGGGCATTAGGCGTTTGCGCAGCGCCGACGTGTATTTTGCCCCTCCCATTTGTTAGTCCTCCTAACATGGGAAAGAAATCTTCTTTTTTTCACATTTATGTTCACCTCCAACGAATAGTTAAATGTGACCTGACAGGGTGTCATAGCTCTGCCGGGTATTTGCTAGCGCTTGGCATGGTGCTAGCGCCCCTGACGAATATCCATAAAGTACATTTCCTTGATGGCCTTACAGAGTGTCAAAGCTTTGTAAGGTCTTTTTTCAGAGTATGGCGAAAACGAGAGTGGTCGGCGTGAGGCTGACAGAGTATCAGATTGAGAAATTGAAAGAGATATCCGGGAGAGAGGTAGTGACGGACTATGTTCGTGTGCTGATTGACAAGGATATCAACAGGTATAATCGTGAGCGATTTAGGGAAGATCCGGCAAGCAGAAATTGATTACTGTGCAGGTGATATCGTCTACTTTGTAAAGACGTATGGACATATTGAGGACAGGAATAGCACTGAGGTTATCCAGCCGTTCAAGCTGTGGAAGGAACAGGAACAGGCATTACTTGATATGTTGAACCACAAGTGGACTATCATCCTGAAGGCCAGGCAGCTTGGTATTTCCTGGCTGGTATTGCACTATGCTTGTTGGCTGATGGTAACTAGGCCCGGTAAGAATATTATTGGTCTTAGTAGGTCAGAGGACGAAGCAAAAGAGCTTATCCGTAGAATGAAAGTTATTCTCCGCAATATGAGAGGATTAGTTCGTGAGAAAGGCGATCAAAGAGGTTGGGATGGGAAGGTATTCGACGGTTCCGCTCTGACGGTTACTGTAAAGACACCCGGCAAGGGTGATTCTGTATTTCAATGCTTTCCTAGTGGAGAAAACGCAGCAAGATCATTTACGGCTGACTTGCTTATTTTTGACGAGTGGGCCTTCCAGCAGTTTGACAGAGCTATCTGGACTGCGGCGCTTCCGGTTGTAAACAGGCCCTTATCTGGACAGGTTATCGGCGTAAGTACCATTAAGAGAGGTAGTTTGTTTGAAGAACTCTACACTAATCCTGATAACGGTTTCTATAAGCTCTTTATACCTTGGTATGCAGATCCGACGAGAGATAAGAAATGGTACGAGGAGACGGAGAAATTATCAGGCAAGGCGGCAATGTGGGCGGAGTATCCAGAGACAGTAGAGCAAGCCTTAGATGTTCCTGGTGGAAGGTTCTTTCCGGAGGTATCGGATGCTTCTATTGTCAGTGAAGAGAGGCTAAAGCAGAACACTATCTGCTATTGTGCGCTTGACTACGGCCTTGATATGCTGGCTGCTTACTGGATTGTTCGTGATGCGTTTGGAAACAGCCAGGTAATCAAAGAAGTCTATGAACCTAACCTGATTATTGGCGCTGCTGCTGATAGATTATTGAAAACTACTGAGTATTTAGTGGAATCTGAGCAGATAAGTAAGGTTCAGTTCTATCTTGCCCCGCCTGATCTGTGGAACAGGTCACAGGAAACAGGTAAAAGTAGGGCGATTTTGTTCGGTGAGAACGGCGTTAACCTTACTAAAGTGAATAATGACATAAAAGCCGGCTGTAATGCCATGAAAGAACTGTTATGTCATGGAGAAGGACAGAAATCTAAGCTTACAATACTTGGAAATAGCGCTCCTAACCTGCTTAGGTGCCTTAAAAAGATACAAACTGACGAGAAAAAACCTAATCAGTACGCTAATGATCCGCATGAGCTGACACATTCCGTTGATGCTTGTCGGTATTACTCGATTTATTGGACAAATCCGGCGAAAATCGAGGAAACAAAGAAGCGGCATAAGTGGAGAGCCGACCAGTGGGAAGATTACCGTAACGCTTCACCTGAAGATAAGCGCTATCTGATAAGCATATGGGGAGAGCCAAGGTGATGTTTAAGAGGTTTAAGAAGATGGTAAAGGAAATTACTATACCGAAAGACGTAAAAATGTGGACTGCCAGGCTTGATAACTGCCGAGAGCACTATGATAAAGAGCGCACCGACATGAAGAAGTACATGGACTACTACGAAGGTACCAGGAAGCTTCAGCCGGACGCTAATCGTGGCGTAGATCCTACAAAACTTGCGACTAACGTTAGAAACATAGTCTACGAACTTATAGAATCACAGGTTGATAGTAGTATTCCAATGCCTAGAGTTAGGGCGATTCATTCTGAGGATGATGAACTGGCTAAGAAGATGGAAAAATTCTTAGAGAATAAGGTTCGTACCTGTTCGCTTGCCCTGGTAAATGATGCAGAGGAGAGAACCGTACCTGTTCTGGGAGGCGATTACTACTATGTACAGTGGGATCAGACAAGAGGATTGCACAGTGAGATAGGTGATCTAAAGGTAACAGAGCTTCATCCTAAGAAGGTTATCCCGCAGGTTGGCGTTATCGACTTTGACGATATGGATTATTTCTTTATCCAGGAGTTAATGACGAAGAATACCGTAAAACGTGTTTACGGACAGGATGTATCGGATTGCGCCAATGAATATCCTGATATGACAGAGGATATAGACGGTGCAAGCCAGAACGAAGAGCTAGTAACAGTCAATACCGCTTTCTATCGGAACGATACCGGGGGAGTCGGTATTTTTGTTTGGTGCGGAAATGTAAAGCTGCTGGATCTTGACGAGTACGAGGCCAGATATCTTGATAAGTGTTCTAAGTGCGGTGCTGTTATGGTTAACGGCGTTTGCCCTGAATGTGGCAATAAAAAGGCAGAAAAGCGCAAAGAGGACTATGAAGAGCTTGTAGATGCTATCGAAGTTAAGATAACCGGAGGTGGAAGCCGCCAGATTATGCCGGAGGAAATATCCGAGGTGCCAATGCTGGATGAAAACGGTATACCAATGGTGGACCAGTACGGACAGCCGCAAATGAGCATTGAGAGGACCAAAAAGAAGATTCCGTACTACAAGCCTAACATTTATCCGATTGTCCTAAGAAAAAACATTACAGCGCAGAATAAGCTTCTTGGTGGTAGTGATGTAGCTGTTGTGATAGATCAGCAGGATACCATTAAAAAGCTGGGTACAAAGATAAATGAAAAACTGCTTAAGGGTGGTTCGTTTGTGACTCTTCCTGAAGGCGTGGACATTGAGAAAAACGGAGAGGAGCTTAACATACTCCGTCTCAGAAATCCCGCTGATAAGCAGATGATAGATACTCTGACATTACAGCCTAATGTTCAGAATGATGAAAACTATCTTGAAATGAACTACTCATGGGCGAAATCCAGCCTTGGTATTACAGATGCTTTCCAGGGTAAGTATGATGCTTCTGCCAGATCCGGCGCTGCTAAGCAGTATTCGATTAACCAGGCTGCGGGCCGTTTGGATTCTAAGAGGACCATGAAAAATGAAGCATATGCGAAGCTTTATGAGGTTATGTTTAAGTTCTGGCTTGCGTTCTCTGACAGTGAATCACAGATAACCAGTCAGGACAAGGACGGAAACACAATACATGAGAGCCTTGATAGAAAAGAGTTCTTAAGGCTTGATGCTGCCGGTGAGTTTTACTGGGATGATGAATTTATCTTTGAGACAGATCCTACAAGCACACTGATGCAGAATAGAGAGGCCATGTGGAACCAGACTGATCTTAAATTACAGTCCGGTGCTTTTGGTCCTGTTGGTGATCTTGAAACATCTAAAGCTTACTGGACCATTATGAAGGCCAACGGATATCCTAACGCTTCTACAGTGCTTGCGCTGATTGAAGAGAGGATACAGACACAGCAGCAGATGGCGGCACAAATGCAGATGCAGGGTGTACAGCCGGAAGTGGAGGTTTCAAATGAAATGCCCGTTATGTAATATTGAATGTTTCATCAGTGAAGGAAAGCTGGTGGAGAATAACGGTGTAGTAAGCATGAGACATAAATTTACTTGCTGGAATAAAAATTGTGCTAACTACAACAAAGTTGTTGCTACAACATATGATCCGTTACCTGTTGTCCAGGATAACGAAGCTCCTAGTGAGGTTGGAGAGTCTTAAATAAGGCTCTTTTTTTATACCTAAAATTCCCAGGAAAGGGTAAAAATCCAGAAATAAGAAAGGTTTTTTATGAGAGAGAAATTAGTAGAGCTTGATCTTCAGTTCTTTGCTGATGGCGAAGGTGAGACAAGCGAAAGCGTAAACACTCAGGAAGCCGCTGAGCCTGAAACAGAAACAGTTAGTGAGGAAGCTGAGGAAACAGGTGTAGAGAATGTGGAATCCACCGAACCACAGCCACAGTCTGCCGAGACTAACAGAGCCTTTGCAGAAATGCGTAGACGCATGGAGGCTGCCGAACGCAAAGCAGCAGACATTGACGCTATGTATGCAAAGCAGTTCGGTGCCTACTCTAATCCAGAGACAGGGCAGCCGATTAGGTCAGCTAAGGACTATGCAGATGCTATGGCAGCTCAGGAGCGTATCAGAGCAAGAGAGCAGCTTAAGGAAAACAACATTGATCCGGCGCTGATTGACAACATGATTGCTAACTCCCCTGTTGTTAGACAAGCACAGGAAGCAACCAATGAGCTTAACTCTTATAGAGCGCAGAAACAGCTTGACGAGGACCTAAAGAAGATCCTTACGTTTGACAACCGCTTTAGTTCCATTGAGGAGCTTAAGGCCGATCCGTCCATGATGGAGGTTGCCGACTATGTTTCAACGCACCCAGGAGTTAGAGCAGATGAAGCTTACAAAATAATCAATTATGAGAGGCTTACATCTTCTAATGGTGCTGCGGCTAAACAGGCCGCAATAAATTCAATAAAGGGAAAGAACCATCTGGCTACCGGCGCTGCCTTGAATGTAGATGATAACACAGAGGACATTCCGGCTTCACAGCTTCAGATGTACAAAGATGCTTTCCCGGATAAGACTTTAAAGGAGATAAAGAGCCTCTACAATAAGGCAATCGGCCTTAGGAGGTAAATTATGGCTGTAACAATTAGAACCAATACAAAGAACAACTCATTCTGGGATGAGTGGAGCACCCTTTTTGATGCAGTTATCTTTGATGCTGATGCACAGAGAAACAAGTATGACGATATCGTAACCGCTATCACAATGGAGAAGAAGTCTAGCCGTTGGGGTGAGAAGTCAATCGTTATGGGAGGTCTTGGAGATTTCCAGGCTAAGACTGAGGGTGCTGCTGCAACTCAGGATACCTTCACACAGGGTTATGAGAAGTTCGTTCAGCACGCAACATTCGCTCTTGAAGTTGAGATCTCTAAGGAGCTTAAGGACGATAACATGATTGATGATGCTAAGCAGAAGGTCATTAACATGGTCCAGGCTTACAAGAGAACAAGAGCTAAACTTGCTACTGCTGCTATCACTGGTGCTGTAGGCGCTGCAACATCCGTATCATTCAATGGTGCAACTATTGATGTTACCTGCGGTGATAACCTTGCCCTTTTCAACGAGGCACACACTTACGCTAACACAACCGGTACACAGTGCAACTACTTCTCAGATGTTCTTGGTTCAACAACTGCTGTTCTGAACAAGGCAGCTAACAAGATGCGCAATTTCAAGGATGATAGAGGCGAGGTTCTTGGATACCTTGCTGATACAATCATCATTCCTGGTAACGATCCTGAGTACGAGGATTTTGTTAAGAGAGTTATCGGCACTGATGGCGAGGTTGGCAGCGATCACAACGATATCAATACACAGAGAGGTAAGTGGAAACTGGTTGTAGATCCTCTTTGGACACCTACAATTTCCGCAACAAATCATCCTATCATCATCTATTCAAGCGAAGCTCTTAAGGCTCTTCAGGGCGTTAAGTTCTATGACAGAACAGCGCTTGATATCGAGAATGATGTAGACGTTCACAGCAGAAACCTTACATACAACGGTTTTGCTCGTATGTCTATCACATTCCCTAACTGGAGACACGCTATGCTTATTGGTGATAGCAACTCTTCAACAACTCTTTGATGTTCTAGGCTGCTTGTTACTTGTTACTACATGGGGGATAGGCTTATTGTCTATCCCCTTTTTTTTGAAAGAAAAGAGAACGATTATGGATATAAAGATTGGTGATAAGTTTGAAAAAGATGGGAAGCTCGTTGAGGTTGTAGGCATTGTTCCTGGTGGATATTCATTTAAGGTGCTGCCAAAAGAAGAGCTTCCAAAGGAACCTGTTTTAGAAACTCCTATTACTGAGGAAAAAGAAGTAGAGGTTAAAAAGCCTGTGACAAGGCGTAAGAGGAAGTAACAATGATTACTTGGAAGGACATTAAGTATACAACGCTGCAAAAGATGTTTTCCATCACCGGATCTAGCACAACGATTCCTAATGATTCGGCCACAATGGAATATGTTAATGCTATGCCGGCTGCTTGCAATGAAGCGCTTCAGCTTCTTAGCACCAGCGGGAAGTTCATTGTAAAAGAATATCAGTATATCAATTTTCCAGTGGACAACCTTCTGGGGAAGATGTTTAAGTCCTTCAGTGTCGTTGGTGATAGCATTGAATTTAAACATGAATCGGCAAAGTCCTACTACTTCAAGTTAAGTGGAAAGCCTGATAGCTGTAAGTTGTATTGCGGTGAGATCCTTGTTAAAGACTTCTATCCTGAGTCTATAGATAACCAGGAGGAGCCGTTTGATTATGACGTTTTCAGCGTTTTTAAGGGAAACATTTCATTCCCTGAAGTGGAAGTAGGAGAGGACGAAGAGGAACCCGATCTGACACCTAGAATTGTTATTTCGGCTACTTCTCCTGTCGTTGTCTGCAATCCTTGCTTTTATGATTGCGAATTTAAGGATGATGTTAGTGTTCCGATTTATGAAGAATATATAAAAATCAAAATGTCGGATGCTGTTAAGGATTTCTACCAGATAGCACCGGCTGAGATATATGATCTTGGCGATTCTGGAAATGGCTACATTGTAGCTGATAAGTATTTCCAGGAAGCCGATAAGACGCTTGTTATCCCCAGGGAAGAGACTGGCATATATGTTATTCACTATAGGGCATATCCTAAGCAGATAACCCTTGCTACACCGGATGATGAAGAGCTTGCACTTGATCCAGAAGTTGCAGCGCTTGTGCCTATGTATATGGCCTCTGTTTTGTACATGGATGATGATGCGTCAATAGCGGCTCAGTATCGTAATTATTTTGAGGTAGGACGTGAGGCATTGTCTAACGGTCCTATGTTACCTAAGAGAGAAAAGTTTGTAACATCTAGTGGATGGGCGTAATCATGGCTGTTCAGTTTAAAATACCTAAATCCCCAACTAAACAGGTTTACCAATCCTCAGAATTTCTTGGTGCTGACTTCACATCTGAGGCCAGCACTGTATCTGAGAATAAATCACCTAACTGTGAAAATATGATCCGTTCCGTACCTGGAAAGATCCGCAAGAGAATGGGTTATGAGAAAGTAGGTGATTATGGCGCTTATATCTATGGCGTACACTACTACTCTGTCTTGGATGCCTGGTATATTCATGCCGGAAATGAGCTTTATTCCAGTAAGGGCGCCAGAGGTTCTAAGTGGATTGCGGATACTGAAAAACAAACATTAACACATGAGTCTGTTCTTGCCGTATGGGATGATGTTTGGACTATAGATCCGAATACTAAAGCACAGGAATTATGTGATGAAACAGAAGCTCCTGAACATTGTGAAGATGTAGGGTATGAAAACTACACATTCGTGAGTAAGTACTACACAAAACATTACATTACACCTTATGAACCAGGCCAACCAGTACTTATGCAAGTAACAGTTTATGGTAATTACGAATATGTAGATGTAACCACTTATGACATTGTAGAGGAGACAGACAAAAACATTCTGCTGCTTGATGGTCTTTGGAGTCACGATCCTGTATATGACGAAATGGCAGCGCATAGAAGTGTCTCCTTTGAGCTTAACGGAAAACTCCTTATTCTTGATGGCACAAGTGTTAAAGTTGTTTGTTCTGATGGAAGCGTAAAGCTGTTATCAAGTATCGCCTATATCCCTGAGCTGACTATTTCCAGAGATCCAGACGGGGGCGGCACTCAAAAGGAGCCATTAAATTTGATTCAGCCAGGCTTCATTGATTCATTCTATGTCGCTCAGTCTAGTGAAGATCCTGGTTACAATCCATCCACTGTTAAGACTTTTCAGTTGTCTTGTTCTGACCTTGATACAACCACCGTTAAAGCGTGGGTTATGGATGCAAACGGAGAGTTTCAGGAAAAAACAGAAGGTACGGATTTCACTGTTAATAGGACAACAGGTGTTGTAACATTCACAACGGCGCCTGGTCCTACACCGATCAAAGGTAATGACAATGTAAGGATTCAGGCATACAAGACATTTGAAGGATACGCTGACAGAATTAACCATTGTACTATAGGCGCAATGTTTGGAGTGAACGGAGCGCATGACAGGATCTTTTTAAGTGGTAATCCTGACAGTGGAATAAATGCGGATACCGGCGAACCTTACACATTCATTAACTGTGACTGGTTTTCTGGACAGTATGATCCGACATACTTTGCAGATATCAACTATTCAAAACTTGGTAGCGATAACTCCGCTATAATGGGTTATTCAATCATAAATAATTACCTGGCTGCTCATAAAGACACAAGAGAGCTTACGCAATCAATACTTATTCGTGAAGGTGACTTGGTAGACGATCAGCCAGTGTTTAAGTTAATAAATACTCTTCAGGGTGCCGGTGCTATTTCTAAGTATTGTTTCAGCTACTTAGAGACTGAACCGGTATTTTTAACGCAGCTTGGTGTATATGCCGTAACAGCTCAGGATGTTACCGGTGAAAAGTATGCACAGGACCGTTCATACTACCTTGAAGGTAAACTTCTCAAAGAAGAAGGCTTAGAAAACGCACATGGTTTTTGTTGGAAGGACTTCTATATGGTGTCTATCAATAGTCACCTGTATGTTCTTGACGGTTTACAGCCAATGCAGACTGACAGATCAAGGCCATATGCAACAAGACAGTATGCGGGATTTTACTTTACTAACATTCCTGCTACCTGCTTCTTTGAAAAAGACGGACAACTTTACTTTGGTTCTGAGAGCGGGAAGCTCTATAGATTCTACTCAGATGATAAGGATATCTATTCTTACAATGATGATGGAGAGGCCATTAATGCATTGTGGGAGACAGTAGATATTTCAGAGAAGTTGTTCTACAAAAAGAAAACATATCGTTATCTGGCTGTTAGATGTTTGCCGGAAATTGTATCTTCTATCAGAGTCTTTGCTCAAAAGGAAGGTATCTGGCAAGAGATAAAGGACGATCAGACAAAGATTAAGTATTTCTCATATGCTAATCTGATCTACTCAAAGTTCACATACAGCACTAACAAGACTCAGAAGATAAGTTCTACAAAGATACGTCTTAAGAAGCTGGATCATGTAAGATTCAGGTTCCAGAACGGTGTTTTAAATGAGCCACTTGGTATCAATGATTTCGCCGTTGAATACACACAGGCTGGAAACGTGAAGTAAGGAGGTAAGAAATGGCATTTACAAATATCACAGATGCGGAGAGAGAGGGTAAAGGCAATGTAGGACAGCCTGATACTCCACTTCTTACAACCACTGAAATGCAAGAGCAGATGGATTCTCTTACTAATCTTGCTATTGATAAGTTTAATAATCATATTGTTGAGATTTCGCTTCCTTCCGGTGCAGGAAACATAGGTTGTGAAGTGCCAGAAGGAATCACAGCGGATACCTATTTACAGTCGGTAATCAATGCAATTGCTACTGAGGCTTTACAGTCTGTTAGTTCCAGGCATGTACATCCCAACAAAACCACTCTTGATGCAATATCCCCGGCAACTCTGACAAGCATAACTGATCTTATCGCTATGTTTATTTTGATAAGTGGTGTAGATACAACGGTTAGTGGTGATGCAGATAAGCTTCCTACATCTTCGGCTATTGTGTCTTATATAAACAGCTATGACTGGAAATCAAAGATTAGAGACAGCATATACCCTGTTGGTTCAATCTATCAGACTACAAGCATTGATCCTGATACATTGTTTGGCACAAGCGGCCATTGGCAACTTGTTAATACAGTTGACAGCATCAAGACGTATAAAAGACTTTCATAAGGAGGTCCGAAATGTCCAACTTAAAGATAAGTGAACTGAATGAAACTACGACTGCTCCGGCTAGTTCGTACATTCCTATTGATGATGGCGAGTTAACTCAGAAGATAACAGTCGAAAACTTCAATGCTACTGGTGCTGCCAGTGCTGCTCAGTCTGCGGCTGCGGCTGCATTGTCCGAGACAGCAGCTACAACAGCAGCCACAACAGCTACGGCGGCTGCTACGGAAGCAACCACAGCTAAGACACAGGCAGTCAGCGCCAAAACTGCGGCAGAGACAGCACAGGGATACGCAGAAGCAGCGCAGAGCGCAGCAGAAGCGGCTCAGAGTGCAGCAGAAACAGCAGCTCAGAGTGTTACAACAGCAGCGGCTACAGCTGTAGAAAAAGCGGCAGAAGCCACTACCGCAGCAGGTAACGCCTCAACATCAGAGAATCTTGCTAAGTCTTATTCAGAGACAGCAGAAGCATACGGAGCCGGTACAGTCAATGGTACTCCGGTATCTGAGCAGTCTGAACAGTATCACAACAATGCTAAGTACTACAGCGACCAGGCCGCAGATAGCGCTTCATCTGCTGGTACTTCCGCTACATCTGCTGCTGATTCAGCTACCGCAGCGGGCGATTCTGCTACATCAGCTAGTAGTTCTGCGACTACCGCTACTAATGCTGCTACAACAGCCACTAACTCTGCTACATCTGCGTCAACAAGTGCTACACTTGCTCAGTCCTATGCTAAAGGAGATACCGGAAGCAGATCCGGGGAGGACACTGATAATGCAAAGTACTATTCAGAACAGGCTTCAAGTAGTGCTACAGCTGCGGCTAACTCTGCTAGTTCTGCGTCCGATTCTGCGGCTGCGGCTGAAGCTTGGTCTGCACATCCTCCGTATATTGGGGCCAATGGAGACTGGTACGTATACGACACAACTACTGAACAGTACGTTGATAGTGGCGTAGATGCTACATTAACTATTGCTGTTGGTACCGTTTCTACAAGAGAGCCTGGTGCGGGTGCAACGGTAACGAATGTTGGAACTTCTACAGATGCAATTTTTGATTTCGGTATTGAAAAAGGATATTCACCGGAAGTAACAATCACAGAGATCACTGGCGGTCACAGAGTAACCATTACTGATAAGGAACATCCCACAGGCCAGAGTTTTGACGTTATGGATGGTTCCGGTAGTGGTAGTGCTTCAGCGCTTGCTGATTTAACAGACGTTCAGCTTGCAAGCCTCGCTAATGGTGAGGTTCTTGTCTATGATAGCACAGCAGCTAAGTGGAAGAATCATAAGCTTGGTATTGCTGATATGTCAGATGTAAACATGACAGGAATCCAGGATGGACAGGTCCTTGTCTGGGATGATTCTACAAGTAAGTTTGTTGCGGAAGATCAGTCTGGTGCGTCCTATACTGCCGGACCTGGTATCGACATTTCACAGCAGAATGAAATCAGCACAGAGGCTGTAATATATAGCGGTTCAACTCCTAATTGGCAGTCTAAAACACTGGCAGAGAAGCTCGAATTTACACACGCTATCTTGAATGATGATACACAGAGCGGAATTGTAGATCCTGTTCCTGTTCAGAACTCAGTGAACCTTGTCGCTTCAGGTGGTGTTTATTCAGCATTGTCTGGTAAAGCTAATACATCAGATCTTGCTACTGTTGCTACAAGTGGTGATTATGATGATCTGACAGACAAGCCTACTCTTGGAACCGCAGCTTCTAAAGATTCAACAAATGCGGTTACTCAGAACAGCACCGACCTTGTAGAGTCAGGAGCCGTATATACAGCACTTTCCGGTAAGGCTAACAGTTCTGACCTTGCAACCGTAGCAACCAGCGGAGACTATGATGATCTTACCGATAAGCCTACTCTTGGTACGGCTTCCGGCAAAAACTTTACTACTTTTGTAAGTCCTGGCAATCTTGATGTTCCTATCTCGACAAGCGTTTACAATGCTATCACATCAGCGGTCCATGGTGCTTATCATCCAGCCGGTTCCAAGGCTTGTGCAGAGCTTACAGCAGATCTTCTTGTTATAGCAAATATCGGCAATGTATATAAGATAACTGATGATGGCGTAACAACTAATCTCTTCATTGAGGGTGCCGGACATACGATACATTCTGGTGACAGTGCGGTTGTTGTATATGGCGGTACTGAAGGAACATTTTTGTTCAGCCATGAAAGCGGAGTCGTTGACTTGTCGGCTTATCAGACTAAGGAACTTACTGCACCTATCACAGTAGATGGCGTACAGAAAACCAATGTTGAGGATGCACTATCAGCAATCAATACCCTTGCTGCGAATGATAAGACAGCTATTAACAACATTAAGGACGGAACTACGATTGATAGCTTTGCAGACGTTGAGGCAGAACTTGGCGCTATCAAAGATGGTTCTACCATTGATAGTTTTAGTGATGTTGAGACAGCGCTTGGAAACAAGGCTGATAGTGCAACAACACTTACTGGTTATGGTATCACTGATGCTTACACCAAGACGGAAACAGACAATGCGATAAGCACTGCTATAAACGCTCTGGACGTAACAGATTCAGCCGTTGCAGGTTCCTATGTGACAGCCGTAAGCGAGACAGATGGTTCTATTTCTGTCACAAGAGAAGCAGCAGACGTAACACCAACAGCCAATTCAACCAAGATGCTTACTTCGGGCGGAGTTTATAATTCAGAGCAGGATATTTACAAGATAAATGGATTTTTAGGAGCTAAGAACCTTGTACAGTATCCTTATTTTTATGGTATTTCAGGACACACAGAAACGTTAAATAATGTAGATTTCACTATCAATAATGATTTATCTATCACGATTGACGGAACATCAACAAATAGTGGTGAGATTTATTATGCAATTAAAAAGAACATATATATCAATGACCTAAAGAGCAAGAACTTGATTTTATCAAGCGGTGGCGTTTCTGGTACAGATGTATGGCTTGGCGTATATGAATATGACCAAGAAGGATCTACGACAGTTACACATACATATACAACTAAAGACGCTGATACAGTGGCATTTACACTTGATGATACAACTATCAAAATTAATGTGTTTATAAGGGTTAAGGCATTAGCCACAATCGACAATGTGACTATTTCCCCAATGCTCAGATATGCAGAAGATATCGACAGCACTTATCAACCTTATGCCATGACTAACAGAGAAATGACGCCTTATGTTCAAGCTACAAGTAATCCTAATCTGCTTGATAACCCTTGGTTCACAGTAAACCAGAGAGATTTCAGTTCAAATTCAAGCCAAGGCGTATTGAATTATACAGTAGATAGGTGGTGCCTTATTTATAATCCTAGTGGGCGTACAGTATCTAAAACCAGTAATGGAATAACCATTGATACAAATAGCGGTATTGCAATCTTATGGCAGTTGTTTGCTACCAATAAATCTGCTGATCTTGTAGGCCGAACAGTAACAGCGTCCGTAATGCTGTCAGACGGTACGATATATTACGGCACAGGTGTTGTACCGGCTAAAGACTCTGCGGCAGCTAGTGAAGTAAAATTGATAGATGTAGATAATTTCTATTTGTATCTACAATACACAACGAGTCAATCAAAAGGCTTGTTTGCCACTGGTATATGTTTTAAATCCGGTAAGACTTGTACTATCAAGGCCGTTAAGCTTGAACTTGGTACAGTATCCACGTTGGCAAATGATAGTAGGCCAGATTACACTACTGAGCTTACTAAGTGTCAGAGGTATTTTGTAAATGTATTCCTGAATAAGCAGAGCTATGCTGGTCCCTACTTTGCGGAAGGAAATGCAAACCAACTATATTTTGCAGTAAACTTGCCTGTGCCCATGAGAACTACTCCCAGAATTGAACTGGATTCTGAAAACATTTATACACTAGGCAACAATGCGCGCGCAACTATAACAACCTACACCGCAGGGGTAACTTGCATTGACAATAACGTTTTAAAAGTCTTTTTATCCAACCTTGATGCGACAGAGATTACTAACGTAAACGACCATATTTACGCTCTTAATTTCTTTGATTCAAACACTAAAAAATTCTGGCTTTCAGCAGATTTATAAGGAGGTCGAAAATGAGTGTAAATTTAGTAAATCGCACTACTGGTGAACTTCAGCAGGTTGCGGGTATGTTTGGTGGCCTCGGAGATATGTCCACAAGTACATATGACAGTACCCATACAGTAGCCAATGCGGGCGGTATTCCAGCATATGTGAACGGTGTTTTTGGAGACAAAGCCGACAAGGTATCAAGTGCGGTAAGCGGTAACTTTGCCGGATTAGACGCAAGCGGAAATATAACAGATAGCGGAAGCAAGGCAAGCGACTTTGTTTCCGCTTCTGATTTATCCGGTAAAGCTGATAAGGTCACAAGTGCTACAAGCGGTGATTTTGCGGGATTAGATGCAAATGGAAATCTTACTGATAGTGGTAAGAGCGCCGGTGATTTTGCTGCGGCTGTTCATTCACATGCTTGGAGCGACATTACAAGCAAGCCTTTTAGCACTGTTGGTAGTGGCCTTACAGTAACAAGTGATACGATTGCTGCAGACATACAGACTGTTACCGTAGCGTCTACAGGAACAGCTTCCTCAACTGGAATATCTAAGCAGCAGATCACAGTAAACAATACAGCCTATGACATTCAGGGTACGGCTTATATGGAACAGGACATTTTACTGTCTACTTCTGATCCGGTGATAGCGACGTTCACAAACGCTGCTATAACAGCAAACAGCAGAATAGGCGTGTTTGTTTCAGATTATACTATCTGCCCTGTGAATGTTGTAGCTTCCAGCGGAACTTGTAGTGTTACATTTCCTAAAGCAAGCAGCGCACAGACTATCACTGTCGGAATCGAGGTGGCTTAAATGATTAACGATAAGAAAAGGAGGTGCGCTTATGGCTAATATGTACAGAGTTGGCGGAAATGGTAATGGTTCCGTAACTCTTAGTGGTGATGCTGCTACAAGTGATGTTCTTAGCGGCAAGACGTTTTATAGTAACTCAACACAGATGCAGACAGGTGCTATGACAAATAATGGTGCTGTATCGCAGACTCTTGATTGCGGAGAGTCTTACACTGTACCTGAAGGTTATCACAACGGAAGCGGTACAGTATCCGCTAATAGCCTTGCGTCTCAGACTGGTATTGATAGCGGGATGTCGCCGATTGAAGCGGATAAAATGGTTAGCGGATATCAAGGTTGGGTTGACGGACAAAAAGTAACAGGTACCTTTGAGCCTGATACTGTAAATAACACCGCTATGTCTACACAGATGGGAGATAGGATAATATACCCAGATTCAGGCAAGTATTTTGATAGGTTTATTGTAGAGCAGTTTCCGCGTGAATATGTTATCCCAACACATATTTATCCTAGTGATGCAAGTCCTGTAAGTATTGCTGTTGGTGATGCAGTAACTCCTGATATTGCCGGATATGTCTATGCTTCAAATGCTGCAGTTGTTCCGTCTGGTAATAAGTCTTTAGGTACATACACGACAAACGGCTCAAAGAGTGCAAGTTGTGCTGGGTACGCTACAGTATCTTGGACGAACAATGTAAGCAGTTCGCCTACGGAGGAAACGCTTTGGACAAACAGTAGTCCTACATCAGCATTTGCAAGTCAGACAGTGACTATTGATAGCGGAAAGTATTTTAGTAACTATAAATATATTGGCATTGAATATAAATATAGCAAGACACAAGATAACAGAATGAGAATTATTGCACCTAAAGAGGATTGGCAAATCAGTGGAACAACGGCCGGATACGGACAATTATCAATGGGAATAAAAACGTCAAACGGGTCGGGAAACAGAATGGTTCAATATTTGAGTGATACTCAAGTTAAATTTGGAAGTTGTGCATCTTCAAATGATTTAGATATTCCATTAACGATATTTGGTCTTAATTAAAAAGGAGGATAAAACATGGAAAGATATTTTGTACTTGAAATCACAACCGCAGACGGAGCAACAGCCAAGGCAGTTCACGAAAAAGCAACTATGGACGAGGCAAGAATGTTGTTCCATCAAATTCTTGCTTCAGCGTATGCAAACGACAAGGTAACATACGCACTTGTTCAGATTATCAGTGACAAGGGCTTTTGTGTTGTTAGCGAAGTCAAGCCTTCCGATTACGGACAGGAAGAAGAGATTTAACTTTTCTTATGAGGGGGGGGACAAATATCCAAGGACAGAGCCAGAGATCTAAATTAGCATTTACTTGCACAAAATAAATGTTATAATTAGTTAACTCGGAGGACATAGGTTCGCTACCGAAAACAGAGAAATCGCTGCTCTGCTGGTCCTCCTTAAAACAGCGAACTACGAAAGCGAGGTAGTAATAATTGGAAACTAATGTCAGTTTTGAAGCCACTAACGAGTTGATTGTCGGGATCATGGAACGGCAGATCAAAAGGTATCACACTCTGGTTCTTGTCCTACTAACTATTATCGGTCTTATGATAGGTGGTTTTTTACTCTACGAAAGTCAGTTTGACAAGGTAGCCATCACCCAGGAAGGTATTACAGATGGTGGTGGTGATGTTAGCGTTAGTGGCGTAGGTAATGGAGACATAAATAACTATGCCGAGAATAAGACAAACGACTAAGATAAAGGTTCACAAAGGTAGTTCTTTACCTAGTTTAAAAACATCAGCTTCAAGTAAAAATGGCAGCGCTGCTGTTAAGACAGTAGTAAAAGCCAAAGTCCATAAAAAGAAGTAAGGCATCCGTAACAGGGTGCCTTTTTTGATGGTGAGAGAATGATTAGACTTGTAGATGTTTCCGTACCGGAATTGAATGAACTGATAGACTTATGGATTTTTAATGAGCGTAACAGGCAGATCTTAAAGGCCAGACTAATCAATGGCAAGACCTATGAAAAGATAGCAGAAATATTCGACTTGTCAGATAGCCAGGTTAAGAGGATCATTGCAAAAGGCACTGAGACAATAGCATCTAAGATACCCAAAGACAGATTTAAAATTGAATACAAAACAAGACCAAAAATGACACGTAAAAGCACCAAAACAGAACTAATTGCGTCATGTTAAGTAGATGATTGTACTGAGATAATTGTTTTGTCGGGAGGAATACAGATGTTTCCTTATAATCAAAACGCAAATCAATTATCTCAACTACTACTCCAACAAACATTACAACAGAACACGCAGCAGACTAAGGTTGTAGAAGTCACCGGAAGAGCCGGAGCGGAAGCGTATCAGCTTGCACCGGATTCCAGCATATTGCTGTTAGATAATACTGCACCTATTGTATGGCTAGTCAAGACAGATGGTGCTGGTTATAAGAGCCTTGTTCCTTATGATATAAAGGTTCACGAAGAAGAGAAGCCAGTAGATCATTATAAAGAGCTTGAAGGCAGAATTAGCAAGTTGGAGGAAGTAATCAATGCTAGACAATCCAATACTACAAATGTTAAGCGGAAGTCAACAGACACCGCAGAGTAATATCATGATGCAAGCTGTAGGAGCTATGTTAAGAGGTGAATCCCCTCAGTCATTCCTCCAAGATCTTGCGAAAACAAATCCCCAGTTACAAGGTCGTGACCTGTCAGATCCTAACAAGCTGGCAGAGACATTGTACACAGAAAAGGGCCAGGATATAAACGCAGCCAGATCATCCATTATGGATAAGATAAGCTCGTTTATCAAACACTGAATCATTCTTGCAAGATGATATAAAAATCTAACAGGAGGAAGAGAAAATGACTGAAGGAAGTTCATTTATGAGTTCCGATTGGCTTGGAGCTTTTCTGATTATCGCTATTCTTTTTGGCGGCGGTTTTGGTGGCTTCGGAGCTGGTAGAGGTCCTGTAGGTCCTATGCCTAACTACGCAACTGTTCAGGACGTAAACGAGGCTGTTAATAACCAGGCTACACAGGAAGGTATCAGAGACGTACTTCTCAGCTCAGCTAACAACAACTATGAGACAGCTAGATTGATTGATAATCAGTCTATGTATCTCACAAATCAGAACAGTACAAACATGATTAATGCTATCCAGGGATTTAACAATATCGGACAGCAGATCATGAATCAGACTAATGTTCTCGGCTCAAAACTCGATCAGCTCGGTTATCAGATGGAGTCATGTTGCTGCTCAATTAAGACTCTCATTAAAGACAATCAGATTGCCGACCTTACAAATCAGCTGAATAATGCTAACAATATTGCGGTCAACTCCGCGCAGAGTCAGTATTTGCTTCAGCAGATGGGTAAATGGGTAGCCAACGCACCAGCAGCAACCACATGAGGTAGCTTATGGAAATTATAAAAAGCATATCTCAGAAGATCGATTCTGAACTTGAAGATGCTCAGAAGTATATCAAATGTGCATACCATGTAAGAGACGAGTACCCTAGGCTGGCAGATACTTACTATCAGCTCAGTTTAGAAGAGATGAAACACGTAACTATGCTGCATGATAAAGTTGCTGAGATCATTAACGAGTACAAGAGAACAAATGAAGTGCCGGAATCAATGCAGCTCATGTATGATTATCTCCATGAGAGACATATCAAATGGGCGGCTAAGATAAAGGCCAAACAGGAAGCATACAAGATGTAAATTTTGGGAGGATCACTTTCAACGGTGGTCCTCTTATTCTTTAGGTAAAGCCATGAAAACAGGTATAAGCATATTACAGAAATTACATAGCCAGAAGAAAAAGCTATCTGGACTTGATAAGTATTGCATATTTTCGTTCACTTGCCTGATCGTGTTTACGGTCATAATGATTATCGTTCAGACAGTAACCGAAACGACACAGGACACGTTGATAACGTGTTTTTTTTCTGCCTTTGGTGGAGAGTTGTTACTATGCGCTATGATAAAGCGCTTAAAGCTTAAAAAGGAGGTAGGAGAGAATGAGTAAACTTACCAGTAGAAAATTTTGGATCTGTGTAGCTGCGTTCCTGGCTTCCGTAGCAACAAGTATCAGTGGCCTGGTAACTGACAACCAGACTGTAACGATTATCGGTACTGTCTGCGGTATATTGTCTGCTGCTATCTATGCTTTTTGTGAAGCTTGGGTAGATGGCAAGGCAGTTCAGGAGAAAGACAATGACTAATGCAGAAAAACGAGAGTTCATAAACACAATAGGTCCTATGATTCAGGAGGAGGCCAAAAAGCGAGGATATAAGACTTGTGCGGCTGTTGTGGCTCAGGCGTGTTGTGAGGGAAATTTCGGACAGTCGGTACTTGCTAAGCGCTACAATAATCACTTTGGCCTTAAAACTGGTTCGTCCTGGAAAGGTCCTTCGGTCAATCTAAAGACTAAAGAGGAATACCAGCCGGGAGTTTTGAGTACTATCCGAGATAACTTCCGCTGCTTTTCTGATATGCGGTCAGGAGTCTCCGGGTATTACGACTTTGTTAGTACTAGCAGATATAAGAAACTCAGAGAGGTTACTACTGCTAAGGAATACGCCCAGGCACTTAAAGCGGCGGGATATGCTACCAGTAATAAGTATGTAAATACTCTATTGTCCTACATAAATGCTTATGGACTGCTTAGATTTGATGGGTTTGAGGTCAATCCATATAAGTTGTCTAGTTCGCTTCTTAAGCGTGGAAGTAAAGGTGAGTCCGTCAAATGGCTTCAGTATGAGCTAAATCGTCATGGAGCTAACTTGCAGATAGACGGAATCCTGGGGCCAAAGAGTGAGCTTGCTATATGTCTGTATCAGAAAGATCATGGCCTTGTTTGTGACGGTAAGGCGGGGCCTGTAACTATATTGTCACTTAAGAATAATCAATAGGAGGTTATGAGAAATGGCTGTAAATGGTATGGGAAGATATGTGACACCAGATTATTCATATAGGCGTCCTGGTGCCCCCAATGTGATTAGTGGTGCTATTGCCGGTGCTATTGGTGCTACTGGTAATAATGCTGGTGGTGGTGGTACAGGTGCCGGCACTGTTAGAAATTCGTCCGGTAAATCATCTAAAACAGGAACAGGATCTATCAGCGGTTATGGAGCTACCATTGACGCATATGCCTTATATAACGCTCAGAAGGCCGCACAAAGGGCCGCAGCAGATGAAGCCTACAATAACACTATGGGAAGAATTGCGGGCGCATATGACAGCGCTAGTGGCTCTATAAGGGGTAATTATGATAGCACTGTTGGCAGACTGAACGACAGCAGAAAAAATTCACTCAGAAGGATCAACGTTGATGCAGAGGATAGCTTACGTCAGGCATACATTAACAACGAGCTTACGAAAAAGAACCTTAACCAGAGATTATCGGCTATGGGTTATAATGGCGGCGCTACTGAGTCTACAATGCTTAACTTGGCTAATGAGTACGCTAATAGCCGTTCTGATATTAACAAGAATCTGAACAGGAATATCACTGATCTTGAACAGACATACGGAGATAATCTTGCTCAGGCGCTACAGGCATACAACACAGCTATGATGAATCTTGATATGCAGCGTATGCAGATGGAGAACGCAGCAGAGACAGCAAGGGCCAATATGACAACTGCTAGCCCTGGCATTGAAAGTCTTTTGACTATGGACCAGAGCTATATTACAGCGCTTCAGAACGCCCTTCTTAATCAGGGCGGCTTTACATTTAGTGGCACAGAGGCTACTAATACATACAATCCGGCAAGTGTACAACAGGCTAGTTCACTTACTGACAGTACAAACGCTGCTAAGTTGGCTGCGGCTAAAGCTTTACAGTCCGGTGCAAGCTCTCAGCAGGTCCTTAATAGTCTCTATCAGCAGCAAGCTAATGGAGCTTTTGGAAATCCTAGTGATACAACTACACTTGCACAGATCCTTCGCCAGCTTGGTTTAGGTTAATGATTAAAGGGGTAACTTAAAGTTGCCCCTTATTTTTTTAGGGGGTTACAATGGCTAACTCAAAACAGTTTCACTTTTCAACACCTAATGTCTATCAGATCATAGCGGCTAATCAGGTACAACAGGCCAATGATGCCTACCAGCAGCAAGTAAACAGCCAGTACAACGAATGGCTTAAAACGCAGCAGACACAGCAGGTAGATGCCAACTTTTCGCAGCAGGTAAATAACAACTACAATCAGTGGCTTGCTGCTCAGAATACTCAGCAGACAGCGCCTAAACAGACTACCGCTGAAATTCCGTCCTTGCAGTCTGCCTATATTGCGCAGAATGATAAGCACAGAGACTATGGCGGGAAGATCGGTGCGCTTGAACGTACTAAGTTTTCTAACCAGCTCTCAAAGGCCAATGAGGAATCCAGGCAGAAAAGGCGTAATGAGTTTACAGGCAAAGTCTACAATATGCTTGATAATACTATGGATAATGCTGTCGAAATGGGCCTTAATCCTATTAAGACTACTGTTCCTGAAGGCCAGGAAGGAAACATAGGTTACGGTGTACAGCAGCTTGATCTTAGCAAGTATAAAATCCAGATGCCGGAGACTGATAATGACAGTGACGGCGTATTTAAGTATATCGAAGATCACCCGGAAGAAGCTGAGTATGTTACAAGATATCTTGATGAACATAACGGCAGAATGGATGGCATAGACTACAAAAAATTCCTTGCCAGACAGGACGATTACAAAAAGGCCCAGGCTTTTCTTGATCCTAGTTATAAGATGACAAAAGAAGAAGAGAAGTGGGCGCAGAAATACGCAAAAGACAATATCAAGAGACTGTCCTCTAAGCCTAAGAAGTCACAGTATGAGATTGAGGAGCTGCGTACTTGGAAGGATCTCAAAGATAAAACAAGTGAAGGTACATCTTTTGTCATGGGTGCTACTAATGAGGCCGTTAGAATGGCTAAGGCAATGGATAGATTACCATTCCTTGCACTTCCAAACAGAGGTATCGGAGCTGCGGTAAATCTTACCAGGCCGGCAAGAGAATCATTCTACAATATGTGGGAAAGTGAACCTGTATCTGACTTTGTTCAGAATCAGGCTGTGCAGAATCCTATTGCTACCGGAGCCGGAAATATGGCTACACAGGCTGCGTTATATGGCGTTACTAATCCCGCTGTTGATACGCTTGTTGGCGAACTTGGCCTTAAGGGTGCCGCTGCTTGGGGCGCTAATCAGTTAGGCCAGTTTGGACAGGATTTAGCGCTTGATACCATCCCCAGAGCTACAGAGCTTGCACAGGATGGTAACTTGTCTGCTGATGATCTTAAGAAGCTTGCTATTGAGGCTGGAATAAATATCGGTGCCAATGCTGCGTTTAGTATTCCTGGCGTTATCAAGGATGCAAGAGCACGTAAGCTGGCTGAACAGGCTGAGGCGGCTAGACAGGCTGACAATGAGATCAAGACCGCAGTAGATCAATACAATACAGCAAGACAGAACCTTGAAGATTTGAACGGACAGCTCAATGAGCTTGTAAGGAAGAATGAAGTTGAAGCACTAAACGTCAATCCGCTTGATATGGATAATGAGCAGTTCAACAACTTTATGAGGTCTTATAATAACCAGTTTAAAGATACATCTGCAATGAGAGACGTTTATAATGCTGAGGATCTTGATAGTATCATGAACAACCAGCTTAAACAGGCTATGGAGGATTATCACGTACCCGAAATGGATAATCCAAGGGTTGAAATGGAGCCTGTAGATATACCGGAGCTGGATGAATACGCTCAGATGTGGTCCGACAATATTCCTAAGGTTGAACAGCCGGAAGTTAAAGTACCTGAATCTGATGATTTAATTCCGAATATTGCGGAAAATACGCAAAAAGCTAAATCAAAACCCAAAAATATTGACCTTCCAGAAGAGGTCGTAGAAAAAGCTGAGTCTGATTTCTACGAGATCTATGATGCTATGGGTAAGATGCGACTTGCTGCTGAGGCTACAGAGAACGCTGCTGTAATGGCTAAGTATGAAAAGCTTTCTAAGGCCGTTTCTGACTACGAAAGAGCTGTGTTCAGAACAGAGTCCACCGAGGAAGTTATCAAGGCTAAAAAGGCCGCTGACGCAGCAAGACAGGGTTATGTTAGGGAAATGAAGAAGATAGATCCTAACTACACCGGAGAGCTGACAGGTACCAAACTTGGTAACGCTGCTTATAGGCGTACATCTATGTTAGGTGACGCAGATGCTAACCAGGCACTTGCTGATAGCTTTTTGAATGATGAATTAGAACTTCGTGAAACTAAAGGCGATAACCGTTTTGCTGTTGATGCGGAGCCGGAGAAACAAAAGGTATTCAGGAGTCCTACGGAAAGTGTAGAGCAAAGTATAGACAATGTTCCACAGGCTGACCGGATAAAGGGAAGTTACAACCTACAGACATTTGCTGATGGAGCCGCTAACGACCAGTGGAAATATTCTAAAATGCGTACTAACTCAATGGAGAAGTCCGGGCAGATTAAAAACCCTGATGATGCACCTATAAAGGACTATGCTTACAGAGTTGAACATGGAAGTGAGCAGCTTGATACTTTCAATGAGAGATACAAAGACAGTAAGAACGTTGTTTCTGATCTGCTTATGAAGGACCAGTTCGACGCTGCCGATATGCGTGGTTCGGTTCACGAATGGGAAAAGCTTATGAGCAGCGACGATATCAAAGATATTCGCAAGGCTAATAGGCTTGGTAAGAAAATGGCCTTTGAAGGCAGAGAAGGTGGTAGAACTGTTCAGGCTATCCAGGAAATGAACCGTAATACTCCTGGCGGTCAGCTCAGAGAAGCACAGCAGACAATCAATGATGCTATAGACAAAAGGTCCGGGCAGGGAACATCTGAAGCGCTTGATAATCTGTATGGCAAGATTGAAGATGCTTTTAATTCTGCTAAGGATAAAGACGATTTCATCAAGAAGTTAGAGGATCTTCTTTCAGGTGATTTGAAAGACCATGTATCCGCTAAGACAGCTAGAGGAATGAAGTCTAAGAGGATTAAAGGACTTGAAAAGGTAAAGGATCTTCTTAATGCCAAGGGTGGCACATTGAATGATGCTACTTTTAATGACATTATGGAGATACTTTACAAGAGCAACGGCGGGGTTCCTTTCAGTGCTAAAGCACAGCATGAAGTTTACAAGTTGCTTACAGAGGCCGCTAATTATGATCCTAAGTCTTATCAGTACAAGCTGTTACAGGCCAGAGCTGCTAGAAAAGTTATGGCAGAGGTACCGGCTGGACTTGGTGATTATATCAGAGCTTTCCTGTATGACAATATGCTTGGTAACTTCAAGACAGCTTTTTCACGTAACTTCCTTGGTAACGTGGCTTATCAGACATTGGAAGCAGTCAGAGAAATACCCACAGCAGGTGTAGACTGGGCCACTTCAAAGATAACTAAGAAACGTTCTGCGACACTCCCTAATCTGGAAAAAGCTAAAGCATATGGCGCCGGATTTAAAAAGGGAATGTCCGAACAGACAGGTGACGTTAGATATGGCGTATCCACAACAAGAAGTGGTGAGACAAGTTGGAAAGACGCACTAAAAAATAACAGGACTATTCACAACGATAATAAAAAGTTAGGGCATCTTGCTAACCAGGTAGATTTTTATGTAGAGGCCGCTATGAAGTACGGTGATAGAGGTATCTACGAAGGAAGCTATGCAAAGTACAAGACAGAACTTGAACAGCTCCTTAACAGGTACGGCAAGAACGGTGTTGTTGGATTGGAGAATGTAGATGATGCAGACATACCCGCTGTAATTGATATGCTTGCACAAGCCAGAGCTGCCGACTCGGTATTCCAGCAGCAAGGCTTTATGTCTAAAGGTCTTACAGAGATCAGAAACGGTCTTGGTAACGCTTCAAGAGGCGTGTTTGGCGTAGATATCCTTAGTACGGCTGCTACTCCATTTACACTTACACCCGGTAATATGCTTGAAAGAGCAATAGAATATACACCGCTTGGCCTTTTAAAGAACGGAGTACAGACAGGTGTTGAACTGGCTAAGGGTGGTTTTGATCAGAGAAGATTTGCTGAACAGGCTGGACGTAGTTTACTTGGACTTCCGATACTTGGTGGTATGTATGCCGGCGCTAAGAAAGGACTTATCAACGGTGGATACTCTACTGATCCAGATGAAAAAGCCGCACAGCAGGAAGATGGATTTATTGAGTATGGTTACAATGTTCCTGAAGGACTTCCGGTACTTGGTGGCAAGACATTAGATACAAGTGATCTGCCAGTAATAGGACCATTTATGCAGGTAGGTTCTGTTGTTGCTGAGAATGGTTTATCCCCGGAGTCAAGCTTGCAAGCGCTTGAAGCTGTTGTCGGTGGTTCTGCTACACAGGGAATCAGAAAAGCCTTTGGCGCTGATGCTTCATACAGCAGCCAGAATAGTGTTGTTGATAACCTGGCAAACACTGTTAAATCATCCGGCAGTCAGTTTGTTCCTTCACTTGTAAGGCAGACAGCACAGACTGTAGATCCTTACAAGAGAGATATGGGAGAGTACGGCACTGATGAATACTACCTGAATCTTGTTAAGAATAGTATTCCTGGACTGAGACAGACACTTCCTGTTAAGACTGATGTTGAAGGTAATCCGGTATTACAGAATCAGGGTAGAGGACTTGACAGCAAGATACTTGAAAATTATGTACTGCCTATGAATATGAGCGAGTATAATCCTTCCGAGTTGAATGTTGAAGCTACTAGATTAAGACAGGCTACCGGTGATCCTTTTGGATTTGCACAAAAAGCCAAGAGAAGTGATCTGAGAGGATGGGATGAAAAGGCCAAGACAGAGTTTACTGAGGAACAGTTTAGAACATACAAACAGGACCTTGGAAAACTTAACAGTTCAATGGGCCATGCTCTTATTGAGTCAGATTATTACAAGGGCCTTGATGATGCTACTAAGAACGCCAAACTTAAAGATGTATACGAGGCTATGAAGGCTGTTGCGAAGCATAATGCTACCGGACTTGAATCTGATAACAAACTTGCTGCAGCTTATATGGAAGCTGGCGGAGGCGAGAAGGGAAGTCAAGCTGTAATAAATACTTTGCAAGGCAACGAGATAAAGAAAGAGGCTGACATAAGCGCAAGTTCAAAGGCTGGAAAAGCTATTGATGCTGCTGCTAAGTCTGGTGATATTCAGGCAGCTAATGAAATTGCAGATGCTACTACGACCTTTGCTAAGATGTACGGTGACGAAAATGCCGGTTATGCTTATGGTCGTTATGAGCTGGCAAAGAGTAAAGATCCTTCATTGACTGTTGATAAATACACAAAGACTCTTAACATGATGGATGGCCTTGACGGAGAAAAGAAGAACGGACAGCTTAGCCAGAAGGAATTTTTGTCTTATGTTAATACTTACAAGAATGTCCTTCCTGAAAGCAGAATCCGGGAAATCTTTAATGTCTACGGCAAAGACTGGAAAGGAACTCTTTACATCAACAAAAAAGGTAATTGGGCCATTAAGACAAAGTAATAAAAAGGGAGTCAGGGTTAACGCCCTGGCTCCTATTTTTATGCAATCTGTTCTTGGCTCCTAATCTAAATTTAATAACTGTTTTTCTAACTCCTCAAAATCATATGTGTTTTGAGGAAAATTATTGAAATTATTTTTGCTTTTAGGTATATGCGGTTGTCCTTGGTATGACAACTCATTATTCTGTTCTATATTGAATCGTTGCTGCCCTTCTATCTGTTTGTCTTTTTTGTTGAATACGGCCTTTTTTACCGTCTCACCTGTGACAGTACTGGTTTGTATACCTTTTGCAATAAAAACGTCTTTTTCGAGGTCAAAATGCGCTTGTAAAGCCCTTGTTTCGATTATTGATCCAGTGGAAAATAAATAGCTATTGACCTCATATACTCCTCTGCTGGTCCTACGAATAATGTTGTACTTCTCACATTCCTGAATTAGTTTATTTACTCTGTCTAATGATATCTCTAGCATTTCCGCAAACTTTTCCTTTTTGGCTTTTAGCAGATATACTATGTTGGTTTTAAATTCCATTTCCTCAGCTATCATCATGCAGATAGGTACCAGATTTAGAGGTATATTGTTGTATGTAAAGATCAAGCTAAGATATTTTGAGACTTTTATAAATTCATCTGTAGGCTCAATCTTTGTTTTTTTTACGGCTCTTGAAGTACTGGTAGTGATTACTCCATCATCTGCGTTGAATATATCTTGTTTTACTGTCTCGATTATTGATGTTTGTGCCATATATCCCCCTTTTATAATGGTTATGAAAAAGCCTATTATAATGTTGTGACTTACATTTATAATGGTTATCGTTATACCCATTCCGTATCTATCATGCTACATTAAGATAGGTGTTTGTGCAACCACGAACATAAAAAATTGTAAAAATTCCACGATATAGGTGTATTTGTAACCATTTAATATTTACCAGGCACGTACCTAATAGGTGTCACATACATATCTTATAGTTGTCACACACCTATATCTAATCTTTAACAATGATTCCACATTCAGCACAAACACTACGTTTGAAAGCGTTGACTGGTTTGGTTTTTCCTATCTAGTATTTTAATGCGGTAAAATTGACTGCTAAGGTTAATGACTGAAATGGTTAACGCCAATGAATTTTCTAGTCTTTATTAGAATAATTAGTTCCACTTAAGGATAAAATTATTCTAGTTTGCATTAGAATTTATCCTTCTCATTTCCTCTTGAACAAGCTTGCGAACATAACCGGTCTTGCCACCGTAAATGCCTCCATGCTCTTCTAAAAATCTTGCTTCGCTTTTAAGAACACGTATGCCTAGTATTTCTGTATCATTGATATCATTAAACTTCTTCGGTCTACCAGGAGAAGCTTTTTTCTTTGCCGTAGCTGGTTTTTTCTTTGCAACTTCTGTCACTGGCTGTGGCGTTGGTTCTGGCTGTTTGTTCTCTTGCGCTGCTGGCTTTGCCTGTTCAGACGGTTCAGATCCGACAAGCAATTCATTCAACGACTTAAAGGCTACTTTTTTATCAGCCGACATTCTCTATGACCTCCTCGATAAATAATCTATATGCCTTTGCTACCGGATTCTTGGGCGCATACTCAATGATACTCTTTCCTACTGTTGTAGCCTCCTCAGCTTTTACTGATTCAGGGATCTCAAATGAATATATCTTTATATCGCTTCCGTAGGCGTCTTTTAGGGCCGTTATTATTTCTTTGGCATTGTTAGTCGTTCCTCTTACTTTCGTCAGTAAAATGCCCTCAATTTTGATATTTGGGTTAAGTCTCTTCTTTACTGTGAAGATCGTCTTAACAAGCATCTGCAATCCTTTGACTGACAAGTAAGCTGCCTGGCAAGGAATAATAACAGAGTCTACGCAAGCAAGTACATTGATCGTCATAATTCCCAGGGATGGCATACAGTCAATGATGATATAGTCGTAGTTGTCTCTGACCTGTTCGATATATGTCCTAAGAACATACTCCCTACTCATAACACTTATCAGCGTCATTTCCATAGCGCACAGTTCAACGTTTGATGGAACAAGATCAAGGTTCTCTCTGGGATGAAGTAAAGCATATCCGTCCGGTATATCCTCCTCGTTGATTACCTTCATAAAGATGTTTGAGATTGTCTCGTTCAATGAGTCCGGTTCGTCATATCCCAGACAGATTGTTAATGATCCCTGAGCGTCTGCATCTACTAACAGCACCTTTTTGCCCTGAGCTGCTAGGCCAGCTCCTAAACTTGTTGCGGTTGTAGTCTTACCTACTCCGCCTTTTTGATTGATAATTCCTATTACTTTTCCCATGCTTTACTCCTTTTTAGTTGTTTAAATTGAATAAATAGTTTTAATATATAAAAACATATTATTATATTTAAAATATAAAATCAATTAAATAATTTTAATATATTAAAACTATTAAATAGAATTAAAGGATTAAAACATATAAATCAATTAAAATGTTTTAAAATATTAAATGTATTAAATTGTTTAAATAGATTAAATGGTTTTTATCATTTTAATAGATTTCATTGATTTAATAGTTTTCCAAACTTATCGGCATATGCTTTGAGTACTTCGTCATTATCTGCACGTTCACGCTTGATTACTTCAATCATTGTCTTGGCATTGTTCAGCTCTATCATATAGTCAACAAGCTCCTGGCTTTCATCCCAACCGTATATCTCATTAGGCGTTACCTTTAGTACTTTGCATAACTCTTCCAGGGTATCTACGTCCGGCGAATTAGTTCCTTTTTCCCAATTAGATATAGCGCCTACAGATCGGTGTAACAAAATCGCTAAATCGGCCTGTGTAAGTCCTCGCATAGTTCTAAAATTCTTAATATTCTCTGATAATTTTTTCATGTTCTTACCTCCGTAAAATGATGATAGCAAAGGCTAATTATTGAAACAATATTTCGTAAAATAAATACATATGATTAAGTTGATAATAATATTTTAGTGATTTATAATATTGATATGGTTAACTTCGTGTGAAGTTATTCTAAAATTCAATAAAGAAAAACTAAAGCTGGGAAGGGAGGTAAGCATAAATGCAGACAGCTAAGAAGATCTCCGAGTATCTGGCAGCTAATGGAATTTCGCCTACGTTTGTAGCTTCCAAAGCAAACATTGAACGTCAAAGGTTCTATGCGTTGATTAGGGGAGAACGAAAAATGGACGCAGACGAATTTCTAAGAATATGCAAGGTCCTGGGGAAAGATCCTAACTTCTTTATGGATGTAGAGGAGGAGGGTGTATGAAAATTTCATATATTCAGAAGCTACCGAGGGGCCGCTTGAAAAAGCGTGGTGGATTTCTGAAAAAAATCTTTGTGAGGGGGATTCTAACCGGCCTTATTCTGATAGGCCCATCAATGAATGTCCGGGCAGAAAGCCAGGGCGTCGAATCAATCTATGATGATGGAATCCCAGTTAATGTAAGAATTTATTGTGAAGTAATTGGATCTCAATACAACATCTGTCCTGAGATATTGGAGGCGATAGCGTACCATGAATCGAGATTTTTCGTGGACGTAGAGAACCACAACTACAAGGGATTGATGCAAGTAAATGTTAAGGTCCACAAGTGCAGGCTAGACAAGCTAGGATATACCGAGGCAGATATGACAAGTAACGCCTATGCAAACATAGAGGTTGCAGCGGATTATCTGAAGGATCTGTACGATATGTACGGTGACGAGAATCCGATTGTCCTAAGTGTATACTCCGGGAATTGGAAAGCCGTTTCAGACTACAAGGAATATGGGTGGTTATGCCCTTATGTACAGGATATTTTGACGAGAAGTGCAAACTATGAAAGACAACACAATAAATGAGTGCCTATGTTCGCACCATAGACACCCAGGGAGTAATAAGCTTGACCGCCTAAAAAAACTCCGCTCTCCATAGTAGCACAAGATTATTTTCAAGACAATTTCTATTTTTCTCAAAGTATCTGCGATTTTCTTATTTATTTTTCACGAATAGCGGGGGTGAATATATGGATGAAATAACCGTAAAGCAACTGTCATACGATAGGATCATTGCCGCCTTAGAGCTGCTTAGGTTTAAGGCCAGTGGAGGTACCGGACTGTACAGGGATGATGTAAACGAGGTCCTTGTTGTAGCCGGATTGGAACCTATCAAGAAACCAGAGGTAAATGTTATGGAGGTGCAAAATGGGGATAACAGCACAAGTTGAAACTATCACGCCGGAAATAGCAAAAAAGTATCTTGAAACAATGGGGCCTAACAGAAGTATAAGTCCTCAAAAGGTACAGGCTTTAGCAGCAGATATTCTACATGGTAATTACGAACTTAACGGTGAAGGGTTGCAGTTTGACGAGGACGGCAGGTTGATAAATGGACAGCATAGATGCAGTGCTGTAATAGCTGCTAATAAGCCTATACAAAGTCTTGTGATCCGAGGAATCGCAAAAGATGTTCATATCTTTGATAAGGCCAGAGTACGAAGCACATCTGACACATTGAAATGTGGTGGAATGGACAAGATATTAGCATCAAGCAAGATCGTGGCCTTAGTTAAATTCCATTTCAGAGTACAGTACAAGAATAATCTTGTATCCGACTCAGAAGTAAGAGAATTTATTATGTCTCACAAAGAGTTTTTAGCCAGTACGTACAAGATCGCAAAAGGTAAGAAGAACAGTACGCTTAAGATCAATTCTGTAATGGCCCTGGCAATATACTACGGTGTTGTCCTGGGATATGACTATGATAAGCTTACTGATTTTTGCCGGGTGTATTCATCAGGACTGTATGAAAATCCAAAGCAGAAAGCTGCTATCATCTTGCGTAATGATGTACTGAATGGAAATTTCCCAGTGCATGAAAACGCAGAGAGATTGAAATTCTTATACGCTACAGAGAAGGCGATAGATGATTTTATTTATGGATATTGCCGGAAGCAATCTTATAAATCATGGAGTCAAGCTGTTTTCTCTAACAGCGCAGCAGTAAGGAGGTAGTTAATGGCTCAGGTTATAGGAATCATGGGTGAGTCTGGAAGTGGCAAGACCACATCTATGCGTAATTTAGATCCCAAGACAACCTACTACATTGATTGTGATAAGAAGGGGTTGTCCTGGAAAGGTTGGAAACAGCAGTATAACGCTGAAAAAAAGAACTACTACGTCACAGATCAGATATCCATAGTAGAGATACTTTTGGATAAGATCAGCACTCAGGAAGCACAGAAACATATCAAGGTAGTTGTTATTGATACGCTTAATGGCCTGATGGTTGCTGATGAAGTAAGACGTATGAAGGAGAAAGGATACGACAAGTGGACGGATCTTGCACAGTGTATATGGGGGTTACTGGATAAGCTCTATTCGCTCAGGGATGATCTGACCGTAATTGTTATCTGTCATTCCCAGACTCAGAAGGAAGATGATGGATACACGTTTACCAGGATCAAGACTTCCGGCAAGAAGCTGGACAAGCTCAATGTGGAATCCAAGTTGACTACCGTTCTGTATGCTATCTGCCATGATGGAAAGTATGTATTCCAGGTACACGCAAACAATTCAACCGCTAAAACTCCGTTAGGAGCTTTTGAGGATGATGAAATCGACAACGACATTACAACAGTACTTAAGGTACTTAAGGACTATTAAGGAGAAGAGATATGAAGGCATTTGATGGATTTGATAAAGCAAAAGAAGCAGCAAGAAACGCCGGAGGCAAGAAGCTTCCCAAGGGTGCTTATGCTGCCAAGATATTAGGCGTAAAGCTTGAAGAGGAAAAGAACCTTCTTACTGTTCAGTTTGATCTGACAGAAGGTGAGTATAAGGATTGGTTTCAAAAGCAGTTTGACGAGAATACTTCTGAGAATAAAAAGTACAAAGGCCAGGTTAAAATCTGGCTGCCTAAAGATGATGGTTCAGAAAAGGATCAGTGGACCAAAAATAGTTTTGCCAAGTGGACAAACGCCCTGGAAGATAGCAACGACGGTTATCACTGGGATTGGGATGAAAAGAAATGGAAGGGTAAGAAGATCGGCCTTGTGTTTGGTGAAACAGGTAATGTCATTGACGGTAAAGAGGTTGTCTATACAGAGGTCCACTTCCCTATTGCATTGAAGGACGTTAAGGATTACAAGGTGGAGTCTATCAAGATGAAAACCAAGAACAATTACGGACAGGCTAAAACATCATCCGGCAGCACAGATTTTATGAATGTTCCTGAAGGTTTAGAGAGTGAGTTGCCCTTCTGATCGGAGGTGTCATGCAGACATTCGACAAAATTCAGATGCTTGAATCAATGGTGATCCTAACTGACAGCAGAGAGAAACCTACCAAAAAGGCCGACAAGAGGTATGAAAGTTTTATGTTCCCGCACCGGAGAGCCACATTATCTTATGGGGATTATACCTACAACGCACAACTTCCTAGTGGTAAGTGGTTGTATGACGAGTCGGAGACAGTCAAAGGTAGTGCGGTGATCGAAAGGAAGCAGAATCTTGACGAGCTGGCTATGTGCTTCACAAGCCAGAGAGAGAGATTTGAGCGTGAGTTTCAACGAGCTGCAGACAATAAGGCAAACATCTTCCTGTTAGTAGAAAATGCGTCCTGGGAACACTTATTTAATCATAAGTATAGGTCTAAATTTCATCCTAGCGCCTTTTTTGGCTCCATAACTTCATGGGTGATACGTTATGACATTAAGCTGATTTTCTGCAAAGAAGAGTACTCTGGACGCCTTATCAGGGAGTTTCTTTACCGGGATCTAAGACACCGGATAGAGCAGGGTGAGTTTGATGAACCTGGAACAGATTAGAAATCAATACTCTATGGCTGATGTAATCCGTAAATGTGGCCTGAAAATAGAACGTGGCGGCTTTTGTGTTTGTCCTTTTCATAGCAAAGATAACACTCCGTCTTTGAAGATATACAACAAGTCATATTACTGTTTTGGCTGCGGCAAGGGCGGAGACGTTATCAGCTTTGTAATGGACTATAACGGATTAGATTTCATAGAGGCGTGTGAATGGATCAGCGGCGAAGAGCTAACCAGAAGCACAAAAAGACATATAGCGGTTGCCAGGATAAAGCAAAAGAAAGAGAGACGAGACAGCACAAGGCTAGACAGGGAACTTGATAAAGTTAACCGGGAGCTGACAGGGTTATGGAAACAATACCAACAGGCAGCGCCGTTAACTGATGAATGGACGAGGCTTTATAACAAATGGCAATTGCTATGTTACAAGCAAGAAACTATTTACAACGAAATGAGGGAACAATGACAACAGAAGAGATTATGGCTTATAGCCAGGACCAACTATTCAATAGAGATAACCTTCTGGCGGTCTTTGAGGAAGAATCTGAAATGGACAGGTTTTTCCTTCTGGAAGCCTTCATAGACAAGAGCGAAGAGTTTAAGTGTAAGGGCAAAATGAAGTCTCTTATCAGTGCTGTTAAGAAGGATCTTGACAGGGAGATTAAGGCACAGAAAAGAGCTGCTAACAATCAGACTGAGTTTGGACACCCAGCCGGAGAACTCTTATGCGGAAGCTGGATTGCTGATAAGACAGGAATCAAGATACTAACAATATTCGGTGACAAGCTGGCTTGCTATCATCCTATATTACCTATTGAAAGACTGTTCAATATCGAGACAAAAACAGAAAAGGTAACTCTTGCATATTTCCGGGATAATTCCTGGAAGGAGATTACAGTAGACAAGGCTATTATTGCCAGTGCTTCAAAGATCGTGAAGCTTGCTGACTATGGCATATCTGTTACATCAGAGACAGCCAAAACATTAGTACAGTACTTGTCAGATGTGGAGAACCTTAATGTTATCCCGGTAAAGAACAGCACAAGTAAATTCGGCTGGCATGGTACAGACTTTATACCGTTTGATAACTCAGTTGTGTTTGATGATGAGTCCAGATTTAGAGAGTTATCTAAATCATTGGCGCCAAGAGGCAGCTATGAAATGTGGCTTGACCTGGTTAAGGAGATCAGGAAGAACACAATACACTATGAGCCACAAGTATATATGTCTGCCTGTTTTGCCAGTGTCCTAGTCAGTAAGCTAAATATGCTTCCGTTTATCGTAAATCTGTGGGGAAGCACCGGAAAAGGGAAAACCGTTGCGCTTATGATGGCCTGTTCAATCTTTGCTGATCCGTCAGAAGGAAAATATATCACTGACAGTTACGCTACACAAAATGCCTTTGAGATAAGGCTTGATATTCTTAATCACTTGCCGCTGTTGATGGATGATATGTCAAAGGTCAGAGATAAGATGAACAACGACTTTACGGATCTTATCTACCTGCTTTGTTCCGGCAAGGGCAAGGACCGCAGCAACGTTGATTTAGGTCTTAACAAAATGAAGTGCTGGCAGAACACAATACTATCCAACATGGAGCGCCCACTTGCTACCGAGACAATGAAGGGCGGAGCCATTAACAGAATATTGGATTTTGAAATGGTGGATGGTTACATCTTCCAGGATGGAAACAGGGTAGTAGAGATCCTTAAGGACAACTACGGATGGGCCGGACTTAAGTATGTGGACTTCATTAAGGAGCTGCCAGTAGAAGCTATTAACGCAATTAGGAAGGACTTTGAACGCAAGATCAAGGAAGAAGCCAAGAAGCAGAACAGCGAAAAGGAAGAGAAACAGATATTGCCTATGAGCTTACTTCTGACAGCAGACAAGATAGCCACCGATTATATCTTTGAGGACGGGATCTATTTAGATATTCCGACAATGGTTAGTCAGCTTAAAGATGTGAATGACGTTAGCGAAGGTCTTAGAGCTTATGAAACTATCATGGACTATGCAGAAATGTACGCAGCTAAATTCAGTTCAGATAATCAGTTCAAGCCGGAGTCCTGGGGATTTGTAAAAGATGGATATATTCACATCATACCTACAACCTTCAAAAACATAGCCAAGAATGAAAATTTTTCAGTCAAAGCATTTTGCACCTGGGCGAAACAGAAAAAACTTTTGGAGGCTAACAACAAAAATCAAAACATTGTCAGGATCGGAGACAAGACTTGTAGGTTCTACTCGATAAAAATGGGTTATAACAAGGAAAATGCCGAAAACGCAGATGAGTTCAGGGATGCAAACAGTTTTGACGAACTACCGTTCGATTAAAATGTTACGCTGTTACGCTTTTTACATCCTAAAAACATATATATATATAAGAGTTTTTTTATTTCTCAATGGTGAGATATAAAAAATCCTACATGCGTATATGCAATTTGTGTAACAAGCGTAACAAGCGTAACTATTCAGCAAACATCTAGCTTAGAACGATTTTGAAAAGCGTAACAAAGGCGTAACAGGGCGTAACAGGGGGGATAAATACTATGCAAATAACAAAAATTATCTGTGATTTATGCAGACAGGAAATAGACAACAGATTGGAACAGAGTCACTTTGAGTATTACTTGCCTTTTAATACTGACAGAAAAACAGGCGAAGTAAACATACAGCCAAGGAGACATAATCTGTGTGAAAACTGCGCAAACTTGATTAAGGAGACTTGCGAATGTATTAAGGCCGAAGCTGATCTGAGGGGGTAACGCCTATGGAGACAGAGAAGTTTAAGGAAATAATTTATGGTCCTTATGGTGATACCTGGAAGATCCTGAAGCTATTGCAGCACGTAGGCGAAGGGGGATTTAAGTATGAAGATGCAGAGGACTACTGGAAGGCCATAGCTGAGTTTGAAAAGAAGTACAAAGATAATAAGTTTGCTGACTTTATGGTAAGAAATGTCCTGAGCCATGCAGACAATATCATTATTAGGATGAACGAGGGGGAACAATGAGTAAGAGAACACCGGGAAGAAATAGTCCGTACTGGACACCCAGACAAGACTACCTAACAGCAATTCACTGGTGCTTACGGTACAACGACTGGAAAAAAGAGCTTGCTAAGCTGCCGTATACGTCCAGGGGGATAAGGTACGACAGCGACAAGGTACAGACAAGCAACGATTATGACGCAACCGCAGAACTGGCTATGAGGAGAGTCGAGATAGAAGCTAAGATCAATCTGCTTGAATCTACTGCAAGGTTATGTATGCCGGAGTTTACTGAATATCTGATAAAGGGGGTAACGACTGAAGGGATAAGGATAGAGGATCTTATTGCTCAGGGTATGCCATACAACAGGAGCGTGTATCTGAGAATGAGACAAAAACTTTATCACTTGCTGAGTAAGAAGATATGAAATGTGACAAGGATTGTTTCAATTGCAAATATGACGATTGCATAATAAGCCAGCGTAACGCCGTTAGCGGTATGAGTACAAGGCCATACGTCAAAAGAAATATCGTTGCTAAAGACCGGAATGAATATAACCGGATATACCACCAATTATTCGACAAAGACAAAAAGGCCATTAGAAACAAACGTTACCAGGAAACGCACAAAGAAGAGGTTAGCGCTTGGCATAAGGCTTACTACCAAAGGAAAAAGGGGGAGAAATGCGGTGTGAGTGGTGCGATAGACAAATAGGCGTAGGACAGTATATCCAATATGACGATATGTTTTTCTGTGACAGGGATTGTTTAGGCGAATATCTTGTAGATCATGTTGAGGACGAAATCAAAGATTGCTGGCTTGAAACACCGGAAAATATTGAGGCCCTGACAGCAGAAGAGCGTGAACAGATCAGAAGAGATTTAGGGGGTTATTATGAGTGATTGTAGATATTGTAAGTATGCTATATGGGATTCAGAGGAATATTACAGCGGAAAATCTTGCGGTTTATCTGGATCAAGCAGCAGAGCCTTTGTTGAGGATTGTAGTAGAGAAAACGCAGCTTTCTTTGATGAAGGAATAGAATGCGAGGACTATGAGGAGGTCAACTACTATGAGGACTAAAAACAAAGAGGATATGTCAGTCATTGAGCAGATAGAAGCGATCAAGACTGAAGTATGCGACAAGTATTGTAGGTTCCCACAAGCAGTACATGAAATGTGGCTGAAAGAAGAGATCGAGGATAGAGACGAATTTCTGGAAGAGAAGTATTGTACTTCTTGCCCGTTGCGTGAACTGTGAGGTGCCTATGAATATTGACGTTATGTTTAGCAGTAATACGGATCAGTGGGCCACACCCAAAGACTTTTTTGAGGCCCTAAACAAAGAGTTTAATTTTAACCTTGATCCATGTGCTGATGATAACAACCACAAGTGCGAAAAATACTTTACTGCTAGTATTGATGGGCTTTCTCAGAATTGGGGGGGGGTACAGGGTGTTCTGTAATCCACCATACGGAAGGACTATTAACAAATGGGTAAAGAAAGCATATGAGGAAGGACATAAGGATAACACGCTTGTTTGTTTGCTGATACCGGCCAGGACCGATACGAAGTATTTTCACGATTATATTCTGAATAGAGCTGAGATCCGGTTTATTCCTGGAAGGCTTAAGTTTGGCAATTCAGTAAACGCAGCACCATTTCCAAGTATGTTAGTTATTTTCAGAGGACCAGGGATGTAAAAAATGACACTGTACTTAAAAACAACACAAGATAAGTACGAACTTCCTATAGCTGTGGCTGATACTGCTGCTGAGCTTGCCAAGATATTAGGAACTTCGCCCGGAGTAGTTTGGAGCAGTATTAGCCACAAGCGAAAAGGGTGGTACAGAGTGGAGGTGGAGGATGAGCGAACAGTTAGAAGGGCAAATGAATATCTATGATTTCCTTTCAGATCCAAACAAAGAGCCGGAGATTAAGGATGAATACATCAGAGAAAATCCTACGTGCTTTTATGTTTTTGGACATTATCTGGACAAGGAGCAAGGCTGGCATAAGATGCCGGAAGAGCTTCCGACATTCAATACATGGACGTTAGTTGATGTAGTCTTGTTTGGCAAAAAGACCGGCACAGCATGGATGGAGCATGGAAAATGGGAAGCACAGTATTGGGCCTTTAGAAGCGTTGATAACAGGGGAAACGCTGAAACAACAGAAATATTAGCCTGGAAAATATCTGAAAAGGACGAAAACTAAATATGGAACTAGAGCGAGCAATCATCATATGTATCATCATTATCGGACTTGTAACGTTGACAGAGATCATAGATAAGGACGACACCACATGATAAACGGACAGAAAGTATGGATTTTTAAAAACATTAACAGCTTATCATACAGCGAAGAGGACAAGTTAGACGCAATAGATCATGTTGTTAGTAATAGCTGCTATCAGAACATTACTAAGGATGATATGTGGTATGTCCTGAGGTGGTTAGTGAAAAGATTAAACGAACAGGGGGAATGTAAAAATGAGTCTGAGTGAGGAAAAAGCAAACAGGTTAGCGGAAGAGGTATGGAATAGTACACACAAAGGGATCAAGTTATTCATAAACTTGTCCAGGACGTGCAACATTGAGGATAGCATGACAGAGAAGTGTTTGGCAGAAATGATAGCAAGTGCATTTTATGAGCTGGATAAAGAGAAGGAGGCTGACAATGACAGAAAATCAGCTAAATAAGCTTAAGAATAGACTCCTTAACGTCCAGAACCAACTAGCTGGAGCCGGGGTTATCTTATCAAAGGGTGAGCCGTTTATTAACTCCAAGATCCAGGACGCTTGTAAGCTTATCAATGAAGCATTTAAGATGTGCGATACTATCAAGACGTGCGAAGATCCTCCGCAGCCTAGCAAAAAACGCAAACAGAGCTATTCTTATCTGACGCCACACGTTGAAATAATCCACCGAAAGGAAGCACCAACATACAACAGACTATGCCGGAACTATAGCGAGATCCGCAACCGTAAGAACGAAGTAATAGAGCGCACCTGTGTTGTTGGAATGGATATGTGTTATTGCAGTAAGAATTGTGCCTATGCGACTAATAACGTTTGTTCCACCAGGGATGATGGACGGATAGGGGGTAAATGGAGATGACGATTGAGGAAATTATAGGAGAGCTAGAAAGTACAAAAGATTATCCAGCAAGTGACCCAGCAAGTGATGAAGCATTAGCGGGTGCAATAAAAATTATTCACAAGTATCAGAAGATAGAGCAGATTGTATCTGATTTCAGAGAGTATCAAAAAGGTGTTTCATGTGGCTTTGGCGGTGAGGTATATATGCAGATGGTTAGTGAGGTGGTAGAAGATGGGAATGACGATTGATACTGTGACTAAATGGCTAGGCATTATAAGAGCAAATTTGAAAGTATTTCCTGAAGTGGGAAGTGACAAAAAGATAGAATCTTTAGATACGGCAATATCCTATCTCAAGGATTTGGAAATGTACCAACTTGACTACGAAGCACGATTAAAGGCTGATATGGTGGCTATGCTTACAGAGATACAGATGGAGATTGAGGAAAAAGCTGACGAAATTAGCTTTTTATCTGAGGATTTTCATGGAAAACGCATAGATTTATCTTTAGCCAATACAATTATTCAAGAGAAAATCAATGCTCTAAAGGCAGATAAGGAGTGATAAGGAATGAGAAAGGATAATTTAAAAGGCAGATGCCCAATCTGTGAGTATTTATTTGATGATTGCCAATGTTATTATGCAGGGTCAGCACATCCCGACAGGTCAGCAAGAGCAAGTGTTGTATTTGACCATATATATCTGTTTGACAGAGAACAAATAAAGCATATTAGAAAGGTACAACATCATTGGCAAATATCATACGCTGACAGCGAAAAGAATCAAATATTAAAAGAATTAGAAATGCAGACAGGAGCAATTGAATGATAATTAGAGAAATTATTTAGATGCGGAGGCAGAAAGCGAGGATAACAAATGACACAGAAGATAACAATTGATGGCGATAACTGTTATGTAGAACCATTCCCCGACAATGCAACAAACGGGGATATTATTACGGCTATGTTATTGACTGACAAAGATGATATCGATATTAAAGATCACGTGGTTTTTATCAACAACTTCCAGATGATTATAGACAGAGAATTTTGGTTCGCACCATTTAAGGGAGGTAAGATAGATGAGTGATATATTATTTATTGGGTTGCTGGTTCTCTGTTTGCTGCTACTTCTAGCCACAGATGGATATGTTAAGAGTGTAAGCAATTATTGCAAGGCTGTTGAAGAGGCAAACAAGGCCCGACAAGATCTGATAGATGAATTGCTAAAGTCTTATCACAGCTCTACGGAAATATACCGCCTTCTGTATGAACAATACGAGAACTTGTATAATTATGTTATCAAGGAGGGTTCCAACAATGACAGCACATGAAATCTTAGCATTGTTCTGGATAGTCATAACCTGGTTAGGCTTTTTGTATGCCGGGTACTTTATCGGTTATCGAAGGGGGTTTAGGGATGGAAGATCCGACAGTGAAGATCCTAACTAACCTGGCTAAACAGGTAGGAGACAGACAAGACATTATGATGGAGGTTGTTTTATACGAAGATCATGCGGAGGTTTATATATTGCCGTTGTATGACGATAGCGAAGATCAGGAACATATGATATAATACATATATCCTTTCTAGTTGTTCAAATGGCCTGAACAGCTAATGAGATTGTTTATATCTTGCTGGTTACAAGATAAGAAAAGAACCTGGACCGTTAATGATCCAGGCTCTTTTTCTGTCCTAATAGAAATATCCGCTGTATTGCAGCTTTAATATTTCATCATCTGTAATTTTCTCGGTTCCATTGTCTGACATGATCGCACTAGCAATATCACCTTTGCACCAGTCCTCTATTCCTTCCCAGGTCCAGACATTACCGTTGTAGTCCTGCAATATCAATAGATCGTGCTTCCTGTCCAGGGCATAAACCTCAAATGTTGTTGGATACGTGTCCGTTTTAACCTTCCCAGCACCAACAGCGGATAAAATAACCACTGTAGCACCAAAAGCCGCTAAGAAGCCTCTTAAAATCATTTTTTTCATGTGTTCTACCTCCTATTAGTAGCCTAACCAGGCTAACAGGTTCAATCTGCTATAGCCGGTCAGGTCGATTACTCTGTCATATAACATCTTGCCGCCGTTGTCTGCGTAGATTCTGCCGTTTTCCTCATAATAGTTCATGTTGTGAAGTCTTAACATCTTTGCTATCTGCTTGTTTGTCATGTTCTCAACCTCCTCTCCGTAGGCTAGTTCATAATGTCCTAGCATTTCAGGATCTAACATTTCTTCAATGTCAATTATCATATTGTTTCAACTCCTTCCGCCTTAAACTGTCCTATTAGGGCCTTAAGATGTTCAGCAAGATAAAAAAGATCTTCGTCAAAGTCTCTAGTTAGTGACTCTGTTAATTCCTCGTTGATCTGCTCCAGGTTGTAAAGCATTTCAGATAAGTTTTCAACTGGCTCTGATTCCTGATAATAGGGATCGTACTCATTAACAAAATCATAATATTTGTCTGCTAGTGTTTTCATGTTTAAACCTCCTCAATATATCTGATAAAAAGATCTGCGTTAGATACTGTGTTATATATTTCCAGTGAATAAGTTCCATTAGTTCTGTGGATCCTGTAGTTTATTTCCTTCCAGGTGTCACCAATGCCAAACAGCAAGTAATCAACTCCGGTATCATCTGCGGAGCCTTCCAGCAGTACAATGTTATGCACTGCCGGAGCCATATCTAAAGCGGCTTTTAATATCTTCTTTGCAAAGTTCTTAAGTTCTGTATTATTCATGTGTTAACCTCCTATATAACGATATCGTTATTAAAACAACTGCTTATATCTAACAACGTAGACTGTTATGATTTCCTCATGTTCTCCGATGCTCAGGAAGCTAGATAAAGATCCTTTTGTTTGTTTGGCTGCTTCCCTGGCTTCTTGCTCGTTGGTGTATGTTCTTTCGTAGTATTCCATTTTTTTAACCTCCTTTGTTTGTGTCCTATTGGTAAAAGCTCCAGCCGGTAATGATCCGGTGTGATCCTCTCCTGGAGCTAGTCATTTATGCTACTTCGATATATCCTTTGTCGGTGCTGATCCAATGGCCTTCAAAGCTCATGTCTCTTCCGTATGCTTCAAAATCGAAGTAATAACGAAGGTTTTCCGGTATGCTATCAAGTAGGCCAGTCTCTTCTGCGTACTGCTCAGCGACTTCTGTCATTGAGTCGCAACCGGGATAAAAGAAACAATCGTCTTTTTTGTCCAGAGCCTCTTCAAGATCGTAACCATCATCTAACAAGGCCTTGACTATTGTCTGTTCGTATTCGTCCAGATCCTCGACTGCCTCGGCAATCTCGTTTAACCTCTCCAAGCTGTCATATTCTCCGATTCTGAGATAATCACACTCATAATCTGTAATGAACCACTCTTCATACTCTCCGTAATAGTCGTTTGTTGCGACCTGTCCACGTCCGTTAGAGTAGTAGTGCACATCATCATGTGACACCTGGATCTTATCAAAAGCTTCGGCAATCTCTTCCTCAGTTGCTGGAAGTGATAACCAGACATAATCTAAAACTCCTTCGTTGTACTTTCCTAAATTTGTTAATGCTACATTCATCATTGTTTTATCCTCCTGAGATTGTTTTGTTGTTTGCTGATGAAATAACAATACACTAACGTTAGTATTAAATCAATTGGCAAATCTATATAAAAATACTAACGCAAGTATTATGTCTCATTGTGCAAATGTTACTAACGCAAGTAATCGATATATATGGTATAATTACCCTTAAATATAGATAAATACTGATGTTAGGAGGATTTTAGAACATGGCAAGACCGAAAAAATTTGAATCAAAGGCAGTATATGACAGGCTCTATATGACAAAACAAAAGACCCGGCTTAATTTCGTAATGGATAAAGAAATGAAGGACCGAATAACGCTTGCAGCAGATAAGGCCGGTCAATCTATGGCAAAGTACGTTATAGAAGCAATAGAGACACGACTATATAAAGACGGTTTTGAAAAATCCGGGCCTGCTGCTTCCGACCTGGAAGGCCAGGAGGCAAAAAAAGAAAAATAATTCCACTAAAGCACAATAATTCAATTATTCTATTACTGTAAGAATCTATAAACATAACCATAAACAGCTAGAGCTTAAAACTCCGGCTGTTTTTTGTTTGCTTCTATATAATGCAAAATATTTCGATCTGGAGGACCTGAACAAATGGAAGAGAATAAAACAACAAAACCTAATAACGTTGCTGCGGATCTTCCAGAAGTTCCAAGAGACGAAAACGGCCAGATTGATCTGGATGCTATTACATTATCAATAGACGAAAAAAACAATAGAATTGTTCCTGATGATATATTTGATAATTACTATAAAGAATTACCACAAGGAACAAAAAACAGTTCTGGAACTTGGAGAGCTTCATGTAATGGAAAATTAAAAATACTCGGTGGTGATCCTGAAGGTGACAAAGAGATCCACAGGGCCGGAGGAGAAGCGATACAAGCAACGGCTAGGCAACGCCGAACAAGTAGACAGATTTTAGAGGAATTAGCTAGTAAAAAGGCTAATAGAGAAACTATAGAGCGGTTAGGCTTGGCGGAAGGTACGAGCAACCTGGAAGCGCTGAATTATGCGCAATACATCAAGGCCCAGCAGGGAGACACTAAAGCGGCTGAATATATTCGTGATACTATGGGAGAGAAGCCAACGACCGAGATCAGCGCAGAAGTGACAGCGGTCACACCTGAAGATCAAGAACTCATGAAGAGAGTTGCAGCCAGGTTAGATAGTGGTAATTCATAATAGGACAATATATATAAATACTTGATTATTATTAATATCTACACTGATCCGGACCAACAGACCAACAGGCCAAAAAGCCAACAGGCCAGACGTGGCAAGGGATTGCGGGTATTTTAA
>Ga0310696_10000846_pt1 | contig 45280 bp, 35 predicted proteins | sample AusTroGonzalo_MG_4_FD_203885 | JGI IMG/M metagenome (GOLD analysis project Ga0310696, IMG submission 203885) | Bovine rumen microbial communities from tropical cattle in Woodstock, Queensland, Australia - Gonzalo_02 (v2) (version 2) | ecosystem: Host-associated > Mammals > Digestive system >... | reverse complement strand
GAAGTTATGCCGCAGTATGCGACCAACATGATCGTCGGTTTCGCAAGACTCAACGGCAGAACAGTCGGTATCGTCGGCAACCAGCCGAACGTTCTTGCAGGATGCCTTGACATCAACGCTTCCGACAAAGCTGCAAGATTCGTCCGCTTCTGCGACGCTTTCAATGTTCCGATAATCACTTTCGTCGACACCCCTGGATTCCTTCCGGGAACAGGCCAGGAATACGGCGGCGTCATCAGACACGGCGCAAAGATGCTTTTCGCATACAGCGAAGCTACAGTTCCGAAGATCACGGTCGTTACCAGAAAATCGACGGGCGGTGCTTACCTCGCTATGGCTTCGAAAAACCTCAGATGCGATATGAACTACGCTTGGCCGACCGCTCAGATCGCGGTTATGGGCGCTAAGGGCGCAGTTGAGATCATCATGAGAAAAGAACTCGAAGCAGCAGAAGACAAGGCGAAATTCCTCGCTGAGCAGGAAGAGCTTTACAACGAAAACGTTGCAAATCCCTACATCGCTGCACAGCACGGATACATCGACGACATTTTCGAGCCGAAGACGACAAGACCGCGTCTTATCAAGGCTCTTGAAATGCTCATCACGAAGAACGACGACCTTCCGGCTAAGAAACACGGCAACATTCCGCTGTAGGAGGAACGATGATTCAGCATATAAGTTTAATTCAGTCCGCGGTCGCTTTCTCGGCTGACCTGACGAAGTCCGACTGGGCTGTAATCAAAGCCCTGCCGTTTATCGGGATCGGCGTCGTTCTCAGCGGTCTGGCGATACTCGCGATAGTTCTTTCGCAGTTCTACCGCCTTGCAGGAAAGGACGCGAAACCGGCTCCTGCTGCGGCTCCGGCACCTGCACCTGCAGCTCCCGAGAAAAAGGAAGAGGCACCTGCTACGGAAGAGAGCGAGCTTGAGCAGATTGCAGCCATGATCGGCCTTTCGATCTACATGACCGAAAGTTCCGACAAAGTATATCTCACCGAGACGAAGCAGTATTACAACAACAATCCGTGGACAAGCGAAAGTTTGGCAAAACAGTCCCGCCGTTTCAAAAGATGGCAGGCAGTAAAAAAATAGTGAGGAGACGAGATGAAAAAGTATGAACTTACGATAAAAGGAAAAAAATTCGATGTCGAAGTCAAAGATTTCGGCGGCGCGACTGCTAAAGTCGCTGTAAACGGCAACGAATACGATGTCGATATCACCTACAAAGGCGGAGAACCTGTTGCTTTCACCCCGGCTGCACCGAGACCTGCTGCTGCAAGACCCGCTGCCGCTCCTGCTCCTGCCGCTGCTCCGGCTGCTGCACCTGCAGGCGATGTAAGCGGAAACAACGTTGTCGCTCCGATGCCCGGACTTATCATGAAAGTCCTCGTTAAAGTCGGCGACACCGTAACCGCAGGACAGAAAGTCATGACGATGGAAGCTATGAAGATGGAAAACGACATCAACTCCGGAACTGCGGGAACAGTAAAAGCCGTTCTCGTCAAGGAAGGCGACAATGTCAAGGAACACCAGCCGCTTGTAACAATTGGTTAAGAGGCTAAAATGAAGAAGAGTATAATTTTTATTTTTGCTCTTTTCCTGAGCTTTTTACTTTTTGCCCAGGAAGAGGCACAGCCTGAAGATGCGGCTCCGCAGCAGGAAACGTTGGCGCGCCCTGTCCGCATGAAACCTGTGTTTGCAGGCAGGAAATTAAAGAGCGATTTTTTCAGTTTTACTGGAAATGCAGAGAATAATTCACTTGTAAGGCTTGAAATCGAGTACAGACTTCTCGACAACACCCCGCAGAAAAAGACTGAGTATGCCGCTATCGTTTCAAACAATGTCGTCGAAGGAACGCCCGAATTCAAGACTATCGCTGAGCACCGTGACGAAAAGACGATCGGCAGATACCTTATGATCACCGGTCTTGAAGCTGTTCTTCCCAATCAGAAAGAGCAGAAGGATTCAAACCTTTCGGCAGTTGATCTCGATTCGTTCAATCCGGAAACACAAGGTTACAGAATAACGGCGATTTTTCCGAACGGTGAAAGAAGGCAATACAAACATTCCGACCTTCTTCTTGCCGACAACGGTGTAGCTTTCATCAACTTCGAAGCTCCGGCTGACCAGTTCCCGGTCATGCTGAACGGAGAATCGGCACGCGACGTAACTCTTACCCGCACGCTTTCGATCAAAAACTTCGGCAAAACTTATGAAGTAACTCCGCTTTTCATCAATTTCTCGCTCCGTTCATCCGGAACGATGGAATATTACCTTCAGAAGAACAGAAGCTTCATCGCCCGTTTCTTCAACACCACGGCTGTCGCGCACATCACGATAGGAAACCTGATAATGATGCTTGTTGCGTTCATTTTCATTTTCCTCGCTATCGCGAAAGACTATGAGCCGCTTCTTCTTCTCCCGATCGGTTTCGGTATCCTCATCGGCAACATTCCGACCGCGGCAGGTGTTCAGATCGGCGTTTACGATCCGGGCTCAGTTCTCAATTATCTCTATTTCGGAGTTCTGAAAGGTATCTATCCGCCGCTTATTTTCCTTGGAATAGGCGCGATGACCGACTTCTCCTACATGATCGCCAACCCGAGACTTATCCTCATCGGCGGCGGAGCTCAGGTAGGTATTTTCGCTGCGTTCCTTATTGCGATCTTCCTTGGATTCAATATTCAGGAAGCTGCTTCGATCGGCATCATCGGCGGTGCTGACGGTCCTACGGCTATTTTCACGACAGGCCTCATGGCTCCGCACCTTCTCGGCGCAGTCGCTATCGCGGCTTACTCGTATATGGCTCTCGTTCCGGTTATCCAGCCCCCGATCGTAAAACTCCTTACGACCAAAAAGGAAAGACTCATCCGCATGAAACCGCCGCGCGTGGTTTCAAAGCGTGAAAGAGTTCTTTTCCCGATAGTTGCGTTCATCGTCTGCACATTCATCGCTCCCGGCGGACTTCCACTCATCGGTATGCTGCTTCTCGGCAACATCATCAAGGAATCGGGCGTAACCGACAGACTTTCGAAGACTGCAAGCAACGCTCTTATCGATATCGTAACCGTTCTTATCGGTATCACGGTCGGTGCTTCTACAAGCGCTCAGACCTTCCTGACACCGGCATCAGTCAAGATTTTCCTTCTCGGCGCACTTTCATTCATGATTTCGACTGCCGGCGGCGTTCTCATCGCGAAACTCATCAACTGCTTCCTCAAACCGGGCAGCAAACTCAACCCGATCATCGGATGCGCTGGTGTTTCGGCAGTTCCCGACAGTGCTCGTGTTGCACAGAATATCGGTAAACAGGCTGATCCGACGAACTACCTTCTTATGCACGCAATGGCTCCGAACGTAGCGGGCGTTATTGGTTCCGCGATCGCGGCAGGTATCCTTCTCGGAATCATCCCGCACTAAGCGGTATTTCGGCTTTTTGTGATTTTACGGCTCCCTTCGGGGAGCCTTTTTTGTTTCAATCAGTAAAGATCCTGTAATTCTTTTTGAAATAAATCAGACAAATTTCATAATTGAAAAAAACAGCAGGATTTTTATTCCTTTTCCGATAGTTCGATATATTCTTCGAACATTGAGTCGTATTTTGACTTGAGTTCGCTGTATTTTGCCGAAAGTTCGGCCATATTGCCTTTGTTTTCTTCGTAATTGGCCATTTTTCCCTCGATTTCCGCGATTTTTTCTTCGGTTTCCGGAATCAGTTTTTCAAGTTCGGCAAGTCTGATGCGCTGGGAGTAGGTGAGTTTCGGCGCGTCCGCCTGCAAAGTTCTCGGTTTCAGCGGTTCGTCTTTTGGTTTAGCCGCTTTTTTCTGCTCTGTCTGCCTGTTTCTGCGGCTCGTTTCGATCCATTCCGAAGCTTTTCCGACAAAGCTTTCGATAATGCCGTTCCCCTTGAAAATAAGCAGTGTGTCGACTGTTCTGTCGAGGAAATAGCGATCGTGGCTGACGACTACGATCGGCCCCACGAAAGAGGAGAGAAAATCCTCCAAAACGGAGAGCGTTTTAATGTCGAGATCGTTCGTCGGCTCGTCAAGAACGATGAAATTCGGGTTGTTCATAAGTATCGCGACGAGATAGAGCCTTCTTTTTTCGCCGCCCGAAAGTTTTTCTATTCTTGTGTAGTGGATCGATGGTTCGAACAGAAATCTTTCAAGCATCTGCGCCGCCGAAAGTTTGGAGCCGTCGGCGAGAATTATGTTTTCTCCTTTCGATTTTACGAAATCGATGAGGCGCATATCTGCCGGAAGTTCGCGTGAAATCTGATCGAAGTATGAAAATTCGGTGTTGATGCCGAGGTCATATTCGCCGCTTTTGGGCTGAAGCCTGCCTGTCAGAATATCGAGAAATGTGGTTTTTCCGCTGCCGTTGTTTCCGATGATGCCAAGGCGGGTATCCTTTTTGAAAGCGAAACTGAAGTCTTTGATTATCGTTTCGCCGTTCCAGTCGAAAGAGATATCCTTCATTTCGAGGATTTTTTTGCCGAGCCTTTTTCCGACGATTGAAAGTTCGATATTTTTTTCTTCTTCAGGCTTTTCGCGCTGCATCATTTTCTGGATGTTTTCGATGCGGTCTTTCGATTTCGTGGCTCTTGCGCGTGGTCCTCTTGCAAGCCATGCAAGTTCGCGCCTTAAAATTGTCCTGACTCTCTCTTCGTTTGCGACAAGTGAGTGAAAGTATTCAGATTTTTTCTCTAAATAATAGTCGTAGCACCCTTTGTAGTGAAAGAGATCGGAGCCTTCTATCTCATAAATCGAGCTGCACACTGAATCCAAGAAATAACGGTCGTGCGTAACCATGATGACAGCCTTTTTTGTCTCGCGGAGATAGTCCTCAAGCCATACGATCGTGTCGATATCGAGGTGGTTCGTTGGCTCGTCGAGCATCAAAAGCCCCGAATCCTTGACGATGCACTGTGCCAGTGCCACTTTTTTCACCATTCCGCCCGAAAGCTCGCCCATTTTAAGGGTAAGATCGCTTATTCCTAGGCGGGTGAGAATCGATTTGATCTCTGATTCGTAGCTTCTCACGTTCAGAGTGTCTATTTTTTCGGCAAGTTCAGCCGCATCTTCGGTACCAAAGCCGCTGCACGCGATCTCGTAACGCTTGATGAGGTTCAGTTTTTCGTCATTTCCCGAAAAAATGTGGTCGGCGATCGTTTCATCAGGATTTATTTCGGGGATCTGGCTAAGAAATGCGACCGCAGCCGACTTGTTTATCGCCACAGTTCCGCTTTCAGGCTCTTCAAGACCTGCGATTATTTTGAGCAGAGTCGATTTCCCGCAGCCGTTCACGCCGATGAGGGCTACTTTTTCGCCGCTTTCGACCCCGAAAGAAATATCTTTGAAAAGGACGCGCTCCGCTTTGATGCAGGTCACGCCCGAAACTGAAACTATGTTAGGCATGTTTTTTTGCTCCGTTACATTACCGGCGGCTGACCGGTTTCTTCGAGGACGGAGAGCCAGAGCGGGCCGTTGATGTCGATTTTTTTGCGTTTTGATGTCGCAAGATCCATCGGGATGTGGATGAACTGTCCGTTGAGGTATCCGACGACCATTCCGGTTCTGCCGCTCATTCCGGCATGTACTGCCATCTGCGCAAGCTGTGAGCAGAAAATGGAATCGTTCGGGGTAGGCGGGCAGGAGCGGATTATGTAGCTCGGATCAATGTATTTGATGCCGAAAAGCATACCTTTCGCTTTGAGGTAGCTTTTGATCTTGTCTTTGATGAAAATACCGATATCGCCAAGTTTCGCGTTGCCGGATGCGTCGTATTCGATTTTTTCGGGGTCTCTGACATATTCCTGACCGGCTCCTTCAGCGACAACGATGACGCAGAATTTTTTGCGGCGGAGCCTCTTTTCGACCGAATCAAGGAAGCCGCCTTCGCCTGTCATCCTGAAATCCATCTCGGGAATGAGGCAGAAATCGACCTGGTTTGTCGCAAGTGTCGCGTTTGCCGCGATGAAGCCTGATTCGCGCCCCATGAGTTTTACGATGCCGATACCGTTGTGGATCGAAGTCGCCTCTGTGTAGGCCGAATTGATCGATTCGCATGCTTCGGAAAATGCCGTTTCTGTTCCGAAAGAGCGTTCTATGTAGTTGATATCGTTGTCGATAGTCTTAGGAATTCCGATGACCGAGATCTTGAGGTTTCTCTTTTCGATCTCGTTGATGAGAGAGATCGCGCCGCGCTGCGTGCCGTCACCGCCTATCGTGTAGAGGATGTTTACTCCGAGTTCGTCAAGTCTGTCGACCATTTTTTCGGCATCCTGGTTGCCGCGGCTAGTACCTATGAAAGTGCCGCCCTGAAGCTGCTTGTTTTCGACCATCGCCGGAGTCAAGTGCTTGATCTCATAGCCTAATTCCTTGACTAAACCTGCGTATCCGTAGTTTATTCCCAGCGTTCTCTGGTTGTTGTAGCGGTAGTAGTTCATTACGACGATCCCGCGGATGACAGCGTTGAGACCGGGACAGATCCCGCCGCATGTGACGACTGCCGAAGTGGTCTCTCCCGGCTCGAAAAAGAGCTTCGTTCTGGGGCCTGCCTTTTCGAAAGATGGAACCTTGAGTCCCTGGCTCTGGATCGATTCGACCATGCTTTTGTCTATGAAGGCAAGAACGCGCTCGTCTTCGGGGATCATCTGTGATTCATATATTTTTTTATTCGATGTGAGCGGCGACATAAAATTCTGTGCGCCCAGTTTTTTTATTTCCATATCGTGCCTGAAAAGCTCGTAATCCTCTTCGTTAAGCCCTTTGATGTTGGGAATTTCGACCATTTTTCGCTCCTAAAAAAAGTGTTTTTCTGTAAATTCTTTGATTTTAGCCATTTTGAGTTTTTTTGCTTCTTCAATATCCGGAACAAGTGAGAAAGCATGGAAGAACGAAGCCGTATCCATTTTTGAAAAAAATGATTTAATTTTGTTTTCATCAATATTTTCAAGTAGTTTTGTCAATTCTAAAACTCTGTTCTGGAATGTTGCTCTTATAGATTTTACGAATCTGATCTTGTCTTTTCCTGTGAATTTAAGTTCAGAAAGCATGTTTTCTGTGAGTTCTGAAGGATTTTTTATTATTCCGCAGGAAAGTTTGAATGAATCGCGGATAACATCAAATTTCAATTTGTCGAAATCAGTTTCAAGTGATTTAGGTCCGAAAATTATGTATGGAATATTGGTAAAAAATGCTCTGTAAGGTTGATCGGAATTTTCATCCCAAAGTCCTTCCAGATCATCAATTCTGCACGAAAGCTTAATATATTCAATTAGTTGTGTTAAAATGCGGTGCTTGCTCGAGTTCAGTTGCTTTGCATTGATTTTGGTTTTGTCAGGTATTGTAGAAATTATCGACAGAAATTCGTCTATAAGATAATCATATTCGTCAAAACCTGCGAATTTGAAGATCTCCTCTTTTTCAGCAGCAAAGATGTTCGGGAAGTTCTGATGTTCGAAATAATTCTTTTCACCAATAAATTCAAGTGCTTTTTCGATGAAAAAAGTGAATTTTCTGTTTGATTTTTCAAGTTCATGGAGTCTTGTCAGCGGGTAGGGGTCTTTTTCAGAAACTGCATCAAAAACTATTTCTTTAAGAAGTCGGGTCTCTTTAGTGAGGTCGTCCGCATTTTTCGCCGTTTTTGAAAGCCATATCTGTTTTTGATACGGATCTTTTATAAAGATATCGATTATTCTTTCGGCGCGTTCGTAGTCGCCTGTTTCGTTGCATTCTTGTATCTTTTCTTCTATTTTTGCTTTTTCCTGCTCTGATTCTCCAAAAAATTCGGCAGCTTCTTCTGTTTTTCCGTTTTCGGTCAGAATTTCGAAAAGTATATTTTTCAGTTTTTTCCGGCTTTCCTGTTCATAAAGCGGAAGTTCCTCTTTTATAAGATGTATTACGGCATCCGTTTCACCTGAATCACGGAGAATTTTGATATAAAGCTCAAGAGTCTCCATTGTTTTATCTGTTTCGAAAAGTTCGGCTGCTATAGCTGCGGCATGCTGTAAATCTTTCTTTTTTGTTAAAATTTCTACCAGTTTTCTGCCTGCCCGGATCTCTTTGTCATTTTTCCATTTCTCTTCATAAAGTGGAACAAGGAGATTTTCCTGACCGATTTCAAACAGCTGGTTTTCATAAATTTCAAAGAAAGAATTTAAATCATCATGTGTTGTAGATTTAATACGGTTCTTATATAAATTTACAAGTTTGTCCGGAGCAATGTTTTCTCCGAGAAGAGAAATGGTTTTATCTATGAAAGCGCATTTTTCCTTGTCGTCTGTAATTTTTTGAAGAGAGAAGTTTCTGATGAAAAGAGCTGTTTTGAAATCCTTGTTTTCAATATAGATCCGTTCCAGAATCTCGCTGATTATCTCATAGCTCTGCTTATCCTGAACTGTTGTAAGAAGTTCTTCAAGATCGTCTTTAAGATTCGGGTTTTTACAGCCTTTAAAAAATAAAGACCACATTTTCCGCTCGTTTTTCGGTTCCAAATTCAGATAAAAATCCAATAGAATCGAAATCCCCTCAAAAAATCCGGCTTTTATATATTGTTCTGCAAGAAGGAATAAAGCGGTTTTTTTAGTCGAATTTTTCACAAGGACATCGATAGCGGCCTCTTTTCCGAGGAGGTAAAGAATAAAAAGTTCTTTGTTGCCATACGAAAATTCCTCGTTTTCTATATTGATACCTTTGTATAAAAAGTAAAGTTCTTTCCAGAATGATGCTTTTGTATGCCTGAGTATTTCATCTGTCATCATATATGAAACGTTCTGCTTAATATATTCAATGAGAAGCTCAAAATCATATTCATTATAATCTATGCATTCTGTTTCTATACATGAAAAATCTGCCGAACCGTTAAGCATTCTTGAATTTTCTTTTGCGGTTATGTTTTCAGGGCAGTGTTTCACTATTTCTGCAAAAATTCCGGCAGCCTTTTTAGGTTGTCCTCCGTCTCTGAAAATCAGTGCGAGTTTGGTCAGGCAGGCAAGGTGCATTTGAGATTTTATGTTTGCGTTAAGCTCGGTAATCTGGGAATATATTGGCAGCAGACCGGAAACTTCACCGGTTTTTATGTAGATTTTTTCAAGGTAGAGAAGCGAAGCCAGATGATCCGGATCAATGTCGAGAACTTCCCTGAAACATTCAGTTGCGCGCGTAAGATCCTTAATGTTTTCATAGAAAACGACTCCGGTTTTGTAGTAAAGATTCTTTATGTCTGTTATGTTTTTAGAGACATCTATCTCTTTAAGGTTTATTTCTGTGAGTTCTTCCCATCTTTGGGTTTCGTAGTAGATTTTTCCTAGTTTTTTTAATGCATTGAGATTTTTTGGAGCGATTTTCAATATTTCAAGAAGATATTTTTCGGAATCAGTTGAAACTTCGCCATATTCAGATCTGCATGCTGCGATTTTTTCAAGTATTTTTATTTTTTCATCATCATCATGCGCGGAAGAAAGCTCTTCTTGAAGAATTTCCCTGTATTTTTCGATATTTCCTGATTTCAGGCATATTTCGCCCAGAGCATGCGCGGCTTCAAAGGAATAGTGCGCGGCCAGACTTTTTTCAAAATATTCGGTCGCTTTTTCAATATCATTCAGTCTGCGGCGGAAAATTTCCCCGGTTTTGTAATAGAAAACCGCCTGTGACGCCGGATCGGATTCTCGTTCGGCACAGAAAAGATAGAGCGGGGCGAGTTTTTCCCACGATTCGTTCTCTTCATATAAAATCGCGGCTCTGTAAAGTGAAAAAGTGCAGTTGAGCGGATCCTCTTCGGCAATGCTTGTATAAATTTCAGCGGCGAAATCAGGCAGTTCCAGCTTTTTTTCATAAATGTCGGCAAGAAGTTCAAGATACTGGGTCTTTTCTGCTCCCAAAGCCTTTTTTGAAGAAAGCTTGTAGAATTTTCCGACCAGATGCCATTTTTTATACTTATAAAGAAGAGGCGCTATTATATTGAGGATGAAAACCGAATCTGTATTTTCTGCCAGAACTGAAACAGTTTCCTCAAGCTTATCTTCGATATTGTTTTTATAATAATATATGAATTCAATAAATTTTACCGTCGTAAAAGAGACAGGAAGAGAGCTCTCTGTGACTTTTTTTGTAAAAATCCCGATTTTTTCTGCCGGGATCCCGCTGTATTGCATCATGTAAAATTTCAGGATTTCAAAAATGAACGGATGAAAATCCGATTTTTCGAAAACATCAAGCATCATAGAGAACGCTTTTGCAGGATTCCCTGCTTTTTCCGCTTTCAGGGCTTCAAAAAAGTCAGCGCAGAAAGATTCCTGCGTCTGCGAAGTTTTTGTTTCATGCGGCGATTCGTCATAAAACGAAATCAGAAGATCCGCAACCGGATCGCACGAGTCATAATTTTTCTTGATTTCGGCGATGATCCTTTCTTTGGGAGAACCGGTCTTCAGCAACAAAAACACCATAAAATTCAGATAGTTGTCTTTCTGTATGATTTGTTTTGAAGCAAGGATCCTTTCAAAAAGAGCATCAGGATCGGAATTATCAAGTAGAATTTTGAAGAAAAGTCTCAGTTCATTTTCGTCATTCAGACATGCGGAAGCTTCAGCAGCGGAAAGCGATGTAAGTGCTGCCGGAAAGAAATTTTCCGGAATGCGGCCGGTCAGACTTTCAAGCGGCTTGAAAGTGCCTGATTTTTCTTTGATTTGTCCGCTGTCAGGCAAAATGTGGCTAAAACCGAGATTTACATTCTCGATAGTCGAATCATTTGAAATGACAATTCTTTCCATGAAGCACCTTCTTCAAAAATTTCCAACCGTCTAAATCGCGAAATGATATCTGAAATGTTTTTTTATGCAAATTTATAAAAAAACAGATTCGCGATTTCGCGGATTTTCTTGAAAAAGTAACTCTCGGAATGTAAAAGCGTCATAAAAATGTTCGTTGTTACTTTTTTATAAAGAGGTTTTTATGAAAAATCTGGCTGATTCGATTATAAAATTCAGGGTGCTCATTATCACGCTGTTTATAATTTTCACAGTACTCATGGCGATCCCGCTGAAGGACAGTTCCGTCGATTCTGATGTCGAAAACATGCTGCCTGATTATCTCAGGGTCCACCTCAAAGAACTTGAAGAGAAGTTCGGCGGAATGGAGATCGTTTTTGTTGTCGTCGAGGACAAGGATGTTTTGCGTCCGGCGGTTCTTGAACAGATAAACGCGATCGCTTCGGCGCTGAAAGATGTGCCTGATATCGAAAAAGTCAATTCGATCCCGATGGTCGACGACGATCCTTTCGCCGACGAAAAGCCTGCCGAAGGAACTCCGGAAGAGCTCGTGCAGCGTGAAGAACTGCGAAAAATGCTCAAAGGCAACGATATGGTCATGCGTACTCTGATAAACGATGACTTCACCGCGGCGACTGTTTTAGTCAGAATGAAAAACAACGGCAAAGGCCTTGAAATCACTAAAAATATCCGCGAAGCAGTTGCAAAAGTCGAAGGGCCTGGAAAAGTCACTCTGGGCGGTCTTCCTGTAATCAAAGAGCATATTTCCGAAGATCTCCCGAAAGATATGGCAGTTTTCATGCCGCTCGGACTTCTTATAATGTTCTGCATTCTTTTTATCAGTTTCAAGCAGCTTCGCGGCGTTCTTCTGCCGTTTTCGGTCGTTATCATGTCGATCGTCGTTTCAATGGGACTGGTGCCGCTTCTCGGCTGGCAGATGACGACTCTCACAGTAATTATGCCGGTCATTCTGATTGCCGTAGCGAACGGTTACGGGATCCACATAATCAGCCGCTATCAGCTTCACAACATGGAAGCGAAAGGGCAGAAAAGCTCGGCCGAACTTGCGAAAGCGGTGTTTTCCGACATGACAGCGCCTGTAATCCTGACAGGTGTCACGACGATAGCCGGAATGCTCTGCCTTATGACCCACACGGTCGTTCCGGCGGCGCAGCTCGGAATTCTTGCGTCAGTAGGAATTTCGTTCGCCCTTTTCGCGAGCATTTTCTTTATTCCGGCAGTCCTTTCGATGATGAAGGTCCCGACACCGGTCATCAACAAGGAAAAACGTCCGGCGACCGAAAAACTTCTTCTGAATCTGGCAACTTTCGTTTCGAATCATCCTAAAATGCTTCTTGTTTTTACCTTAGTCTTGACTGTTGTAATGGCTTTCGGGATCCCGAAGATAGTGGTAGATTCCAACCTTGCAAGCTACTATCCGAAAGGGCATCCGGCGCAGATTGCATCGCAGCTTATCAATGACAATTTCGGCGGCTCTCAGATCATAAGCGTCAATGTCAAAGCCGATATTAAAGATCCTAAAGTCCTTAAAAAGATTGATGAAGTCGAGCAGACGATCAGCAAAAACCCGAATGTCGGAAACACTCTTTCGATCGCAAAACTTATAAAACTTGTCACGAAAGGGGCTTATCAGCCGGGCGAAAAAGGGTTCGGCGAAATTCCGGAAACCAAAAACGCAGTTGATTTTTTCCTCACGAAATACAACGAAATGGGTGATCCTGACGAACTTACCAAACTGGTAAATCCCGATTTTACGCAGGCTCAGATCATCGTCCAGCTAAACAGCGAAAGCAGCGAAACGATAAAGAAAGTCGTTATCGACACACAGAAACTGATTGAAAACGAGCCGATTTTCACCGAAATCACAGGCTCTGGTGTCATGTTTAAAGATCTTATCGACAGCGTTATCGACGGTCAGGTGATTTCGCTCGTTCTTTCGTTCGTGCTGGTTTCTTTCCTCGTGATGATCCTTTTCAAATCGGTCGTCGCCGGGCTTATCGCAGGCTTTCCGCTCGGAGTTTCGCTCGTCCTCATGTTCGGAGTCATGGGATTTACCGGTGTCACGCTTGACATCGCGACCGCACTGATTTCATCGATAGTCATCGGGGTAGGGGTCGACTACATGATACACTTTCTGTGGCGTTACAAAATCGAAATGCAGAAGCACGGAAATCCGGCCGAAGCAGTCAAACACACACTGCTTACTACTGGGCGCGGCATCATTTTCAACGCAGTGAGCGTCATGGTAGGCTTCGTTATTCTTCTGATGAGCTCGTTTCTGCCGATCCGTTATTTCGGCGCGCTGATCGTTCTCAGCATCGCGGTCTGTCTTGTCGGATCGATCGCGCTTCTGCCGTCAGTCTGCATAGTTTTCAGACCGAAATTCCTGGAAAAGAAGTAAATATCAGCTTACATGAGGTGCGGAATGGAAAAGAAGAACTCACTTGCGGCGAAAATGAGGCGTTTGGAAGAAATCGTCGAAAAACTTAATGAAAATCCTGAGATAGAAGATGCTGTCAAACTTTACGAAGAAGGCGTAAAGCTCTCTGTTTCAATCAAAACCTATCTGGAAGATGCCAGAACAAAAATCAGAATCCTCACGGAAGAAGGCGAGAAAACGGTCGATGCCGACAAGCTCGGGCGGAAAGATTTCCAATGATTTTCTATGATTTTATAAAGGATCGCGATGCCAGAGCGGAACTTCCGCAGATCGAAGCTGAGTTGAAACGGAAATTCGGCCTTGAAACTTTGTGGCGTCCGCATCAGATTCACAGCGACACTATTTTTGTAGATAGTGCTGGCGAAGGTGACGGAGTGATCATTACAAAACCTTCTATAGCCCTTATCAGAACTGCCGACTGCATTCCGGTAGTTCTTTTTGACAGGACTGCGGATATCGCAGGGGTTTTCCACAGCGGCTGGCGCGGGACCGAGCTTAAAATAGCTTCAAAAGGGGCGAAGATCATGGCTGAGATGGGCTGCCGCAATATCAAAGCTGTAATTTTTCACGGAATAGGGCCCTGCTGTTTCGAAATAGGGGATGAACTTCGCGAAAGATTTGAAAAAGCAGAAATTCCTATGAGTTATGTGAATGGAAAACTTCATGCTGATTTAAAAACGGCGATAAAAAACGAGCTCGAAAAGTCCGGAATATCGGAAATAACCCTCGATTCGGAATGTACTTTCTGCGGGAAAGGCTATTTTTCCTACCGGAGAGACAAAACTGAAAAAAGACATGCCGCTTTTGTAGCTGTAAAATGAAAAAATTCATATGGTTGACATATTTTTTTGATTCAATTAAATTGACCGGTCGCTTGATTTTTTAGGAGGATATAATGAGAAAGATGGTTTTTGCGGCAGTTCTTCTTGCCGTTTTCAGTGTTTTCGGAGGTGAAAAAATGAACGAGACAACAAAAACGATTTTCAACCGCAAAAGCGTAAGAAACTATGTCGAGGCAACGATCGGGCCCGAGACTCTCGAATTTCTGGTCAAGGCCGGAATGGCGGCGCCTTCCGCGATGGACAGAAGACCGTGGGAATTCATAATCATCAATGATAAAGCAGTTATAAAAAAGATGCACGATGCCCTGCCTTACGCGAAGATGGTCGAAAAAGCGGGTTATGCGATAGTCGTAGCAGGCAATATCGAGAAGCAGGCCGGCGGCAAGGATTCAACTTTCTGGATCATGGACTGCAGCGCTGCGGCACAGAATATCCTCCTTGCGGCTGAATCGCTCGGACTCGGAGCAGTCTGGACAGCGCTTTATCCTGATCCGAACAGGGTGAAATCGGCTGTTGACATTCTCGGACTTCCGGCAAACATCGTTCCGCTTGCCTTCATTCCGGTCGGGAAACCTGCCGGTACAGACAAGCCGAAAGACAAGTTCGACAAAAATGTGATTCATTGGAACAGCTGGGCGGATAAGGCTAAGTCTGGAAAATAACCTGTTTTTCTTTGATTTTGCGGTTTTGTTTCGGAGAGAGAAATGACAGAAATGAATTTTTTGGAACTTCTTAAAGCTGAAAAAGAAAACACTGAAAAATATTTGAAATTTTATCTTGATTCACTCCATATTCCCGGAGTTTTGCACGATGCGATGGAGTACAGCCTGAGTGCCGGCGGAAAAAGGCTCCGGCCGTTTCTTGCGGTCGTTGTGTGTGAAATGCTCGGGAAACCGCGCGAACTCATTATGCCCTATGCCTGCGCTCTTGAGTTCGTCCATACTTTTTCGCTGATCCATGACGATCTTCCTGCGCTTGACAATGACGATCTGCGCCGCGGCAAACCGAGCTGCCACAAGGCTTTCCGCGAGGATATCGCGATCCTGGCGGGTGATGCGCTCAACACTGATGCTTTTTCGCTCCTTTTTGAGTTCGGCGAAGGCAATTTGAAGCGTGCGGGGAAGTATTTCTCAAAAGCTGTCGGCGGCCGCGGAATGACTTTGGGACAGATTTACGACTGCACGATCCCAGAAAACGAAAGAACCGCGGAAAAGCTCGATTTCATTAACTATTACAAGACTTCAGAGCTGTTTATCGCAGCTACCGCAGGTGCCGCGGCGTGGCTTGATGCTGACGAAAAAGAGGTGAATGCGCTTGAAGAATTTGCAACAGAATTGGGTATAGCATTCCAGATCTCTGACGATATTTTAGATATAACTTCCACGACCGAAAAACTCGGAAAACCGGTCGGGAGCGATGCCGAACTCAACAAAATGACCTATCCGGCACTGATGGGGCTCGACGGAGCCCGAAACGCGGTCGTTAAGAGAACGGAAAAGGCGAAAGCGGCGCTTATGTCGGCGTTTAAAGAAAGCGAATGGATGGAAATCCTTTTGCAGTTTGCTGATTATGTCAGAGATATGGCAAAGTAGAAATGGCTGAAAGACTCAATATTCCTAACGATTTGACGATCGAAAACAGCGCAAAGGCCTATGCGGAGCTGGCATCGCGTTTTTCAGACGGCGGAACTTTTGAAATCGGTTCCGGAATTTCGCTCAATTCAATAACGAAAGCTCTTATCAGGCAGCTTTCCGAAAATTATCCGGAGCAGCTGATTGTTCCTGAAAGCCTGAAAAAGGAGATCTTTTACTCCAAAGAGGAAGCGGAAATTGAAAAAGAAAGTGAAGAAAAGCCTGCAGAACCGCGTCTTGAAAGGCTCGGCGGCAGAATTTTAAAACTTTGGGACGTGATTTTTTACTTCTTCGTGATAATGGTCGATATGATTTTTTATTCGGTCGAATCGCTTTACAACCGCAAGTTCATCCTTAAATATGACACGACGAAAAACGCTTATTATATCGGCTATCTGGCGATTCCTATTGTCTTTCTGCTCGCATTTCTCATCGGTTTTACGATCGCGCTTCAGGCGGCGATCCAGCTTGCGAAAATGGGCGGTCAGAGCATGCTCGCAATGATGAGCACCATGATCATGACAAAAGAACTCGGGCCCCTCATCACCGCGATAATCATTGCAGGCAGAACGGGCAGTTCTATTGCAGCTGAAATCGGAACGATGGTCGTCATGGAAGAAGTCGACGCGCTCAAAACGATGGGCGTCAAGCCTTTGAAATTCCTGCTTGTTCCTAAATTCTGGGCGTTTACGACAGTCATGCCTGTCCTCACCTTGATCGCGGACATCGCAGGGATCGTCGGCGGATTCATAATTGCATCTGTTTATAGCATTCCGCCGAAATCGTTCTGGGTCGATGTCATAGAATCGATAAAAATGTCCGATATTTTCTGGGGAACTATAAAAAGCATCTCGTTCGCGTGGGTCATTCTCGCAGTCGGCAGTTTCAAAGGTCTCAATGTCCGCGGAGGAGCGGATGCCGTAGGACGCGCCACGACCGAATCTGTCGTTGTCTCGATATTCATGGTCGTTGCGATCGACGCGATTTTCTCTCTTTTTCTCTACACTTAAAAGGACTGCTTTTTCTCGCCGAGATTTCCTTCAGCCCAGTGTTTTCTGCAAAGCGCGACATAACTTTCGTTGCCGCCGAGGACGACCTGTTCGCCGATCTTCACGACTTTTCCGTCAACGACCCTGGCATTCATTATCGCTTTTTTCGAGCACCAGCAGACAGTTTTGATTTCTTCGATTGTGTCGGCCATTGCAAGCAGGCGTTCGCTTCCGGGGAAGAGGTTGCCTGCGAAATCGGCGCGCAGTCCGTATGCTATGACGGGAATATTGAGTTCGTCTACGACACGGCAGAGCTGCATCACCTGCTTTCCTTCTAAAAACTGGGCTTCATCGATTATCACGCAGTCGATTTTTTTTGTCTCGTTCATTTTGCGGATCGTTTCAAAAGCATCGTCGTCAGGAGCAAGAAGATAGGCCTTTTTTGCAAGTCCGACTCTGCTTTTAACGATGTCGATGCCGTCCCGCGTGTCGATCGAAGGCTTGAAAATAACGGCATTCTGACCGCGTTCAAAGTAGTTGTATTCAACCATAAGCGCGTTTGAAGTTTTGCTTGCCCCCATCGCGCCGTATCTGAAATAAAGTTTTGCCAAGATTCCCTCCGTCGGAAAAATTACAGCGGAATCTTAAAAAAAACGGAAAAAATATCAATTTTTCGGATTGACAAACGGAAAGTTGAAATTATATTAGCGGCCGTGAATTTATTGTTTTTTTAGAGGTTTTACGATGACACACAGAATATACTTCGACAACAGCGCGACAACGCCTGTCAGAAAGGAAGTCGTTGACGAAATAATGCCGTTTCTCACCGAGCTCGGCGGAAATCCTTCGAGCAGGCACTATGAAGGGCGCGTCGTCAGAACTGCAGTAGAAGCTGCGAGGGCGAAAGTCGCGGCGGCTTTGAACGCCGATCCGTCTGAAATCTACTTCAATTCCTGCGCAAGCGAAGGAAACAACACGGTTCTCCGCGGCTATATGCTGGGGCTTGGCAAAAACGCGAAGAAAAACCACATAATCACGACTGCGGTCGAGCATCCGAGCATTTTCAACACCGCTGCTGCACTTGAAAAAGAGGGTTTCGAGGTCACTTATCTGCCGGTTGACGGCAAGGGAAATCTCAACCTTGACGATCTCCGCAAAGCGATAAAGGAAAATACAGGCCTTATTTCGACGATGTTCGTAAACAACGAGATCGGAAACATTTATCCGGTCGAAGAAATCGGCAAAATAGCGCACGAGCACAACATTCTTTTCCACGTCGATGCGGTTCAGGCTGTCGGCAAGATCCATGTCGATGTAAAGAAAATAGGCTGCGACTTCCTTACCGTTTCAGCTCATAAATTCTATGGTCTTAAAGGTGTCGGTGCACTTTTCGTAAAACGCGGAAGAGTTTTGAAAAATCTGCTTACCGGCGGTCATCAGGAAAAAGGAAAACGCCCGGGAACAGAAAATGTCGTAGGCATAATCGGCATGGGAAAGGCGATCGAGCTTGCAGTTGCCGAGCTTGACGATGAAGCAAAAAGAGTCGCGGCTCTCAGAGACCATCTCGAGCAGAGAGTTCTTGCCGAGATTCCTTACACGAGAGTCGTCGGCGACCCGTCTCACAGAGTTCCGACGCTTTCAAACATTTCGTTCAGATTTGTAGAAGGCGAGGGGATCCTTCTCAAACTCGACACCGAAGGCATCGCGGTTTCGACCGGTTCTGCATGTTCCTCGAGCGATCTCAAGGCGAGCCATGTAATTATGGCTTTGAACGGTGATCCGGAAGAAGCTCATTCAAGTATCCGTTTTTCTTTGGGAAAACATTCGACACTCGAAGACGTTGACTACACGGTGGACACTTTGAAGAGCACGATTTCGCTTCTTCGCAGTTTCTCGCCGATTTATGATGAATTTGTAAACGCAGACAAACATTAATAGGAGACAAAAATGAATTACACAGAAAAAGTTATGGATCATTTCCTTCATCCGCGCAATGTCGGAAAAATCGAAAACCCGAACGCGATCGGCGAAGTCGGAAACCCGGCTTGCGGCGACATCATCAAACTCTTTTTGCGCATCAATCCTGAAGGGATAATCGAAGACATTTCTTTTGAAACTTTCGGCTGCGGCGCAGCGATAGCTACTTCCTCGATGACAACAGAAATGGTCAAGGGAAAACACATTGACGAAGCTCTCAAAGTCACGAGAGACATCGTTGCCGAGGAACTCGGCGGTCTTCCCGCAAGCAAGATGCACTGCTCGAACCTTGCTTCGGAAGCTCTGCATAAGGCGATCAATGAATACAAGGCAAAATACGGGCTTCACTAAGCTCAATAGATGAATTTTTTTAAAAAGTTACCGTTTTTATTCATTTTTTTCATATTTTTTCTGCCAATTTATGCGTTCGATATTGACGAAATGCTTGACGGCGACGGTCTCTCGAACGGTTTTACCCATTTTTTGAGGATCGGGATCAAAACAGATGTTTCGTCTTTCCAGCTTGAAGGCGATGCCAGGATTTCAGACAAAAAAGAACGCGTTTTAGGGGAAATCCAGGGCGGTGTGACTGTTTCGGCGGCATCAGGCGGGATCAGTGTCGACGGCAGAGTATTTAAGGAAGAGATGATAAAATTCACTTCCGAACTCATTCCGTTGAAAGTCGGCGGCAGGATGTTCCGCGGCGAAATCGAAGTCTACCTCAAAAACGCAAAACTCATCGTCGTGAACAAGCTCGATATCGAAGATTACGTCAAAGGGGTCATCAACAAGGAGGCAATGCCGTCGTGGCCGCTTGAAGCCAAGAAGACGCAGGCGGTTTTAGCGAGGACTTTCGCGGTCTATCAGAAAATGTTCAATCCAAGAAGCGCCTATTTTGACCTTGCGCCGACAGTTTTGGATCAGGTCTACGACGGTTTGGGCAAAGAAGATGTTTCGTCTGCACAGGCTGTGAACGAGACAAAAGGGGAAATCATAACACTCGGGAACAATCCGGCAAAAATATATTTCCATTCGACCTGCGGCGGCACAGTTTCGAGTTCTGCAGAAATTTGGAAAATGGACGAACCGCATCTTCAGCAGCTTTCATGCCCTTACTGCACGAAATCTTCGCTTTATCGCTGGACACGGAAGATCAAAGCGGCTGAAATCGCGAAAAAACTTGGTTCGAAATCAGTAAAATCGATCAAAACAGTACGAGGAAAAACGCGTGTTGAATCGGTTATCGTCGACGAAAAAAAGATCCCGATAAACAAATTCCGCGAGCTTGTCGGCTTTTCGGTGATCTGGTCAAACGATTTCACCGTTTCAAAAAGCGGTGACACTTTCGTTTTTTCCGGCAAAGGGGCGGGACACGGTGTAGGTGTCTGCCAGTGGGGAATGGCGGGAATGGCCAAACTCGGCAAAACCCATTATGAAATTCTGAAATTTTATCTCAAAGGGATAGAAGTCCGGAAGATGTATTAGTTGCCGCAAAATCTTGTCGATATTTCGAAAATTCGACATTTCGATATTTCGAGGCGGCGATTTCGTAACGTCGTCACGCCGTTTCGTCGTAACGATGGCTTTGGCGGCGGTAATTTGCCTTTTTCTATTTTTTCTTTAGAATAGTGCGTTTTAATTCTTTTAACAAAGGAGTTTTCGATGAAAAAAATTGTATGTGCTTTGATTTTTGCTTTTTGTATTGTGCCGCTTGTTTCGTGCGGCAGTTCAGACTCGAACTCTCTGCCCGAAGCTGTTAAAGAGTCTAAATGCGGCAACGGCAAGATTGACAGCGGCGAGGTTTGCGACGGTGACACACCATGCTGGAAAGCCGGCCATTTCTGGCCTGATGGATTTGCAAAATGTAAATCTGACTGTTCTGACTTCGAAGATACAGGCAGATGTGTGCCGCGTGATCCTTCGGACAAATGCGGGAATTTTCAGAAAGACGACGGCGAGATTTGCGAGCAGGGTGAAGTTATGCTTTGTTCCGATCTCAACAGTGATTTTATCAGCGGCGAAGCTCCGTGTACCAGATACTGCAACGGCTGGGATGTCGACAAAGAATGTGCAACTTCAACCACAGGAAAGAACAAGCCGTGCGGTATGCTTGTCGACTGCATACAGAAATGCGGTACCAACAGTTCATGTGTCGAAGAATGCAAGAATGCCGGAACCGCGGAAGGCCTCGAGAAATATGAAGCACTCGAACAGTGTGCTTCTGCATGCAGCGGAATTTCCGACAATGAGTGCCTGAAACAGAACTGCTCCGATGCTTATTACAACTGCTATCCGGGACAGAGATGTGGAAACGGCAAAATCGAGCCCGAATTCAACGAGATATGTGAAAAGCAGGAAACCAAACCCTGTCAGGAACTGAACACGGCCGATAAAGAGTACCATCCTGCAAACGAAGCTGTCTGCAATGCTTCGTGTACAGGCTGGGACACCTACTCATGCATAGATATAAACGAGCCCACCTGCTACCAGATTCTCGAATGCACGATGCAATGCGACAATTCGGAATGCGATGAGGCATGTCTGGCAAAATCGACATGGAGAGATGCAAAAAGCAATTATGAGACTTTGAGAGCTTGCGCCGACAGCAAATGCCCGATTCTTACCGAAGACTGCCTTAATGAAAACTGCAAACAACAGACAGATGCCTGCAAGACACACCTTACCTGCGGAAACGGCAAAGTCGACCAGTATGAAATCTGTGACAGTAAAACCGAAGATGCCGGAATTATAGACTGCGGAGAAATCAAGGACGAAAAAGGTGAAGCGTTATATGAAGCAGAACACGGATTCGCTTACTGCGGCACAAACTGCACCACATTCGAAGTAGGCCAGTGCTACAAATTCTGCAGCTGCGCCGAAGTCCAGAAGTGCATTGAACAGGAATGCGGCGGTTATCCGAAGAGCAACGCGGAAAACACCGATGAAAAAATTGCCTGCATGGAAACATGCGAAAGCTGGGGAAGTTATGTCGGAAAGGGCGATACGGCAGGCTACCGCAAATGGATCGAATCTTGTTCTGATGAAAACGGAGCTACCGGTTGGGATTCAAGCACTTGCCTGCAACAGGTAAAAGCTGACTGCAGCGATACCGATACAAACGATCCGAGATGCCCGTACTAAACAAAAAATCCACTATTTTCCATTAAAATCTTTTTAGATTTGTTTCCTTTGCGGGAACCGTTTTGATTTCTTGATCCTGACCTAAAGATTGCTTTTTTTCGCGAAAGTAGTTAAAATAACGTGTTTTTATCCGAGGTTTGTCATGGAGAAAAAAATGAAGAAATTTTTTGCAGTTTTCGTACTGTCTGCCGCTTTGATTTTTGTCGCATCATGCGGCGGCGATTCAAAAAACGACAACCAAAATGATGATTCCGACACTGGCGATACTTCGGTCGATACAGGCGACACCGATACGGGCGATACAACAGAGCCTGAGGATACAGGTGACACAACGGAGCCCGGTGACAGCGATCCGGCAGAGTCGGATGACAGTGATGCAACTGAACCGACCGACACCGACGAACCTGAAGATCCGGCACTGATCCAGGCTTACTCGCTTGCTGATGCACACGCGGATGCCGTTTCAGAAGAAATTGTCGGGGCGAACACAAGGCTCGGACTCAATATTTTTGAAAAGCTCGCAATCGGCCAGAAAGAAAACATTATGATTTCACCGCTTTCGATTTCAATAGCTATGGCGATGACGGCAAACGGAACTGAAAACGAAGCACTTGCCGAAATGAAGGAAGTTCTCGGCTACGGCGAAATGGAACTTCCAGCTGTAAACGAACAGTTCGAAGAGCTCATCGCCAGCCTTGTTTCGGCAGACAAGGATCTTGTTCTTGAAATTGCAAACTCGATCTGGCTCGACGAAAGTATTTCCGAGGATGTCAGGGAGGAGTTCGTCACCGTTCTCACGGAAAGCTATGACTCCGAGCTTTTTACGGCTGATTTCGGTGATGCTGAAACGGTAGGGCTTATCAATTCATGGGTCGCGGAAAAGACGCACGGCAAAATCGACAAAATCATCAAATCTATCGATGCGCTAACTGTTATGCACCTCATTAACGCAATTTACTTCAAGGCTGCATGGAGCAAGGCATTTGACAAAGAGACGACTTTTACCGACAAGTTCTTCATGGCAGACGGAACGGAAGCAACAGCCGATTACATGAGTTTCAAGTATTATGAAAATCCGGAAGAGGTAAGATACGGAGACTATGTCATTGCCGGTCAGAATGTTGCCGGAGTCAAGATCCCGTACGGCAGAGGAGCATTTGCGTTTTATGCGTATGTCGCAAATCCTGATTTCGATACTCCGAACGACGAGGTTCTGACTGTTGACGAAATTATCGGCAATTTTGTCGAAAAAGGTTTTGCCGAATATATGCCGTCAATGATACGCGCTTCTTACAAACTCCATCTTCCGAAGTTCAAATTTGAGTATGAAAAGTCTCTTGCTGAGATTTTTAAATCTCTGGGGCTTGAGAAAGTTTTTGGTGCAGGCGGCATGTCGGCAGCTGCTCCCGCACTCTATGTTTCCGAAATCACTCACAAAACCCACATCGATGTAAACGAAGATGGAACTGAAGCGGCAGCGGTCACTGATGTCGGTGCAGATATGGCAGGCGGTGAAAATTTCCCCGGTTTTTACGGCAGAAGACCTTTCTTTTTCATCATCAGAGATGAGAGAAACGGCTCGATCCTCTTCATGGGCAAGGTCGAAAAACCTGAATATAAATAAATGTTCAATTTAATCATTTCAAAGAAGAGACGTGACCTGACACGTCTCACAAATGAAAACCGAGATTCTTTGAAAGAGACATTTCAGGAAACGCCTCTACGGTTAATTGATTGATTTTATTCAGAGATTTTATTCAACGCCGAGCATTTTAAGGAAAAATCCGATTTCCATTGCCGATTCTTTGATCCTTGCCTGAGTCGATTTGCCCTGGCCGTGACCTGCTTTGGTTTCGACCCAGAGGAAAATCGGGTTATCTGATTTGTTTTCGTACTGAAGAGCTGCCGCCATCTTCTTTGCATGCATCGGATGAACGCGGGAGTCGTGTTCGCCTGCGGTGAGAAGAACTGCCGGGAATTTGCCGTCTTTCTTTATGTTCTGGTAGGGCGAATATTTGAGGATATACTCAAATTGTGCCTTGTCGTCGCTTGAGCCGTATTCGCTGACCCAGTATCTTCCGATGAGAAATTTGTGGAAACGGAGCATGTCGAGCAGGGGAACAGCCACAACCGCCGCTTTAAAGAGGTCGCCGAACTGCGTTACCATTGCGCCTGTCAGAAGTCCGCCGTTGCTGCCGCCCCAGATAGCGAGTTTTTCAGGATTCGTGTATTTGTTTTCGGCAAGATATTTCATCGCATAGGCAAAATCGTCGAAAGTATTCTGTTTTTTGTCGAGCATTCCCGCTCTGTGCCATTTTTCGCCGTATTCGCCGCCGCCGCGGATGTTTGCGATCGCCATAATGCCGCCTGTTTCGATCCAGACTGCGTTGACTGCCGAGAAATACATCGGGTAGTTGACGTTGAAACCGCCGTAACCACGCAGGAAAGTGTGGTTTTTGCCGTTCTTTTCCAATCCTTTTTTGTAAATTATGAACATCGGGATTTTCGTGCCGTCTTTCGAAGTGTAGAAAACCTGCTCTGTAACGATATCTTCAGTATTTACAGGAACTTCTGCTTTCCATAGCTGCTTCATTCCGCCGTTTTCGGTATATTCGTAGATTGCCGGCGGGAATGCGAACGAGGAGAATGAGACATAAATTTCATCGTTCGCAGAATCAGCCATAAATTCAGCGCTTCCTAAAGCGGGAAGGGGAATTTCGCGCTCGTTCTTGCCGTCAAGGTCGTAAATCGCGAGCTTACTTGCGACATCGTGCATTTTGGAAACGACGATGCGCCCTTTTGAAACCGCGAACAGTTCGATAACATCTTTTTCGTGCTCTGCAACGACCGTCTGCCATTCGAGAGTTTCGCAGTTGACGCGCTCGATTTTCCAGTTGAGTGCGTTGTCCTTGTCGGTTTTCAGGAAAAGGTAGCCGCCGTAAGCCTCGCCCTCGTAGATATTTTCGTAGTTGTCAACGATTTTTTTGGTTTCTTTCGTCTGCGTGTTGTAAACCGCGAGTTTCGCTTTTCCGCTTGATCCCTGGTATTCGGTGAGAAGGAGCCAGAGCCCTTTTTCGTCAAGCGAGCTGACGAGAATAGCCTCTTTTATCGAGCTTTTCGCGATGATTTCGTCTTTTTCGGCATCTTCACCGATTTTGTGGAAGCGGACGCTCTGTTCGGTGTCGATTTCGCCTTCGTGGTTTCCGTCGAGCTTTCTCGTGTAGTAAAAACCGCTTTCGTCAGGAAGCCAGCCTACGCTTGCATAGCGGCAGCCATCGATCGGCTTGTCGGCTTCAGCCCCCGAATCGGTGTCAAAAAGGTGAAGGACAGACTGTTCCGAACCGTTTTCGCTGAGTCCTGCCGCGATATATTTGCCGTTCGGCGAAACATACCACCAGTCCATAGCTGTCGTTCCGTTTTTATCGATCGTGTTCGGGTTGACGAGCTCTTTTTTCGTTCCGTCGGGAAGCTGCATCATCAAAACCGGCTGATTCTGCAGGCCTGTCTGGTAGCGGTAGAAAAGTTTACCGCCGCGTTTGATCGGAAGCATCATCTTGTCGTAATTCCACACTTCGCCGAGCCTTTTCTCGATTTTCGGAGTCTGCGCCCACGAAAAAATCGTCTTTTCGGTAAGTTCGTTCTGCGCCGCAGTCCACTTCTGGACATCTTCGGCATCGTTGTTTTCAAGGTGACGGTAATAATCTTCGACTTTCGTTCCGAAATAGTCATCTGTTACGAGTTCACGCTTAGTTTCGGGATAGTTCCAAACAGTTTTCACCGCTTGTTCAGGCTGAGTCTGTTCCTTCATGGCCTTTTCGTCCTGCTTCACAGGGCTTTCATCCTCTTTTTTGGTTTTAGTGCAACCGATAAAAATCATTAGTAAAATTAATGTGACAACGGAAAGTTTTTTCATTTTTTGACCTCCAAAACATAAAAAACTGGCATTGTTTATCTTCCTTTGTAAATTGAATTTTCAGGAATGAATCCACGGACATTCGAAAGCGGGTAAACTATTGCATTTCTTCCGATTATCGTGCCTGGATTAAGTACAGAGTTGCATCCTATTTCTGCATTGTCACCAAGAATCGCCGAAAATTTGCGCAGTCCTGTCTCTATTGTTTCGCCGTCGCAGTGAATTTTTACATTGCCGGGAATCGATCTGACATTTGAAAGAATAACACCGGCACCGATGTGGGCGTGAAAGCCAAGAACCGAATCGCCGACATAGTTGAAATGCGGAGTCTGGACTTTGTTGAAAAGCAAACTGTTCTTGATTTCGGTCGAGTTTCCGATGACGGAATTGTCGCCGATTACTGCATTTCCTCGGATGAACGCACAGTGTCTGATCTCAACATTGCGGCCGATTATTGCCGGGCCTTTGATAAAAGCTGTTTCGGCGATTTCCGTTCCGGCGCCGACCCATACATTTTCTTTTATCATTTTGTAATTACTGCCGAGAGTCGGTCCTTTTTTCAAAATGTAGTCTTTGATCAGCGGCAGGATTTCGTGCGGATATTCGAATCCATCGAAAATGTCGGCAAATTCAGTTTGCGTCAGATCCAAAAGATTGCTGATTTTGATTTTTTCCATGATCCACCTAACCGAAAAATATTAAGTTCGGGAGATATAAAAAGAGCTTGAGAATGAGTCTTGCAGGAATCAGCAGGACGCTGAAAGCTCCTGTTACGACGAGCCCCATGATTATCAGAAAGCCGTATCTTTCAAGTGTGATAAAGATCCTGTCGTATTCGCGCGGCAGAAAACCCATAAGGATCCTGCTGCCGTCAAGCGGCGGGATCGGAATAAGGTTGAAAAAGCAGAGCATGATGTTGAACATGAGCGAGATTTCAAAAAAAGTTATGATGATCTCGTTAGGGAAAAAGCGGTAGAATGCGACATAAAGGAACGCGCTCACAAATGCAAGGATGAGGTTGCTGAGAGGCCCTGCGGCCGCAACGATCATCATTCCGCGCCTCATTTCGACATGCGGGTGAAAGCGGTACGGATTGACCGGGACCGGTTTTGCGCCGCCGAAGAAGACTCCTGCCAGGAAATAGCTTAAAAGCGGAACGACGACCGACATCATCGGGTCAAGATGGGCGATCGGGTTAAGTGTCAGTCTGCCGGCATCTTTTGCCGTAGAATCGCCGAGTTTCAATGCCGCGAATCCGTGAGCGACTTCGTGTACGACCATTGAAAAGAGCAGGGGAATTATACCGATCGCAATGTAGAAAATCTTGTTTTGCATTATCTTCTCCGGTTATTTTTCCAAAATTCCGAGTTCCTGAAACTGTTCGACGACCTCGCAGACCGGAAGTCCTACGACATTCGCGAAAGATCCGTTTATCCTGCGCACCATGAAAGCCGACATCCCTTGTGCCGCATAGGCACCGGCCTTGTCGTAAGGTTCCGGCGTGTCGCAGTAGGAAGAAATCTCGCGCGCCGACAGATTTTTGAATGTAACATCGCTTCTGACCGAGAAAACAGAACTCTTCCCTTTAAAAAATATCGCGACTCCTGTGTAAACCTGGTGGGTTTTTCCGCTGAGTTCAGAGAGGATTTTTTCGGCATCGGCCCGGTCTTTCGGTTTGCCGATGACCTGATTTTCAAGTACGACCACCGTGTCTGCCGCGACGACAGGCAAATCTTTGTAATTGCCTGAATTCAGGACCGTTTTCCCCTTAAGTTCTGCAAGGAATCTGACAGTTTCCTCCGGTGTCAGAGCATCCGGAACATTCTCTTCACAGTCCGGTTTGACGACCTCAAGATCAAAACCCGCCGTTTTAAGAAGCTCAAGTCTTCGCGGCGAAGAGGAAGCGAGAATTATTTTTGTCATTTTCAATCTCCTTCAACAAAAAAACATGGGATTATACTTAAAAACAGAAGAAAAAACAGATAGAGGCAAAAATCTTTGTAAAAAATCCAAAAAAATATAAAGTGCTTTGTCTTTTTAGTGGTCAAAGGAGGAAAATATGAAACTCGAAGCAAAGGAATTGAAACCGAAAGAACTGAGATATTATCCGGAACTTGCCAAATATAAAGGCAAAACGACCAAGGAAATCAAGCCGGTTTCCCTGTTTTCATTCCAGAAAAGAGGGTTCGAAGCTCTCGATTTCGGAATGGATGTTAAGAAAAAAGGGTTTAACATTTATGTTGCAGGCGATCCTGGAAGCGGAAAAACTTCCAATGTTATCAAATACATAGAAGATCTGGCAAAACATCTTCCCGTTCCGAACGATGTCCTTTATGTCTTCAACTTCGAGGATTACGATTCGCCGAAAATGCTTTTCATGAAGGCGGGAAGCGGCGAAAAGTTCATCAAGGATATGGATGAGCTGCTTGAAGGGTTCATCGAACAGATCCCGAGGCAGATGGAAAGCGAGAATTTCGAGGGGCTGCGTGCCGAAGTCGCCCAGAGTTACCGTGACGCGATGCAGAAAAGCTACAATGAGCTCGAAGCCGAGGCGGCAAAACTCGATTTTGCGCTGAGTTCGACTGAAAACGGGCTGGTTCTTAATCCGATCGTTGACGGAAAACCTATCGACCGCGAAAAATACGAATCGCTTGACGAAAGAGAAAAGGAAAAAATCAGGAAAAACGAAAGCGCGCTTCAGGAAAAGCTCATTGCTTACTTCCATCAGGACAGAAAAACCGAGAAGGAATACAAGGAGCAGATGAGCGAGCTTCAGCAGACGACGGTTAAAAAGATAATTTCTGAGCCGCTGAACGATCTCGCAAAAAAATACGGCAAAAACGAAGGTGTCAACGAATATCTTGAAGCCATCGCCGAGTTTACGGTAAACAATTTCACCGATTTCTTCACTTACCGCGATTTTCTTGAAGGTAAGGCAGATCCGATGAAGACTCTTGTTCCCGATTTCAAGGAATACAAGGTCAATCTTCTCATCAACAACAAGGATCTTAAAGGTGCGCCGGTAATTTACGAAACGAACCCGACATTCCAGAATATTATCGGTTACTTTGAATACGAGGAAAACCACAACTCGCTTTTCACAGACTTCACAAGGCTGAAACCGGGTGCTCTGCACCGTGCAAACGGAGGTTTCCTGATCATCCAGGCCGACGACATCCTTAAAAACTACTATGCATGGACCGCTTTGAAACGCGCTGTCCGTAACAGGTTCATAAAAATCGAGGATATGGACGCAGATTTCAAATACCGCGTCATCACCGCACCGAATCCCGAGCCGGTTCCGCTTGAAATAAAGGTCGTTCTCATCGGCGACGAGGAGATCTATCATCTGCTTTACGAGCGTGACCCCGAGTTCAGGCGCATTTTTAAGGTAAAAGCCGATTTTGAATCGGTTGTAGATGTCAACGCTTCCACGACTGACACGCTTATCGGCTTCATTTCGAGGATCGTCAACGAAGACTGCGAACTTCCGTTCGACCTTTCGGCGATAAGAAGACTTCTTTTCTACAGTTCGAGACGTGCCGAAGACCAGACGAAATACCGCGTCCATGCAAGCGACATCGTTGAGATCATTGTCGAAGCTGTTTACTGGGCGCAGCACAAAAACAAAAAAGTGGTTTCTGAAGATATGGTCATTACCGCGATAGAAAGCCGCGAAAAGAGATATGACAGATTCCGCGAGCACTATTTCGAGTCGATAAAGAAAGGGACGATCCTGATCGACGTGAAAGGGGCGAAAGTAGGGCAGATCAACGGCCTTGCGGTCTATCAGATAGGCGATTTCAGTTTCGGAATCCCTTCGAGGATCACGGCTAAGGCTTTTGCAGGCCAGCGTGAGATCGTAAACATCGAGCGCGAAGCGATGCTTTCAGGAGCGATCCACGATAAAGGTTCAATGATTCTGGCAGGTTATCTAGGAGGGCTCTTTGCCGTCAAAAAACCGCTTTCTTTCTCGGCTTCGATCGCATTCGAGCAGAGTTACGGCGGAGTCGACGGCGACAGCGCAAGTTCGACTGAGCTTTACGCCCTTATGTCGGCTCTCGGCGATGTTCCGATAAAACAGTCGATAGCTGTTACCGGTTCGATCAACCAGATGGGCGAGATCCAGCCGATAGGCGGTGTAAACGAAAAAATAGAAGGGTTCTTTGAAATCTGCAATCTGCGCGGATTAACAGGCGATCAGGGAGTCATGATCCCGATCCAGAATGTCGGCAACCTCAACCTCAGCGACGATGTTGTCAAAGCTGTCGAAAACGGAAAATTCCATATTTACGCGATCAAAAACGTTCTCGAAGGAATCGAGATCCTGACAGGTGTTCCGGCAGGAACGAGAGGGGCTAACGGCAAATTCACGAAAGGTTCTGTTTTTGAAAAAATCGATACAAAACTTGAAGCACTCAGAGGAGACGGAGAAAAGTAATGTCAACTGTAAATATCAGCTACAAACCGGAAAAATCTGAAGAATACATTTGGAAATGGATCGACGAAAACCTTGAAAAGATGGTCGCAAAAAAAGTTCCGACCGAAGATATCAGACTGCTTGTCGACAGAACTAGGGAAGTCGTTGAATTTAAAGGAAAAACCATCAAAGGGCTTATGACATTCAAAAACGGCATTATCGACATAAACATCGAAATTCCGCTCCTTTACAGAATGTTCGGTGCAACGATCAGGGCTTCGATTCTCGATATTTTGAAGTCGATCTAAACAAACTATCTTTTTTTAATTCTATTCAGTTTTGAGAATTCGTTGGCGAGATCATCCATATACTGTTCACGGTTGCGTATCCACATTGAAGAGACTCCCAAACGGTCGAAAGCTGCTTTTTTTTCAGAGATAAAACTCTCTATTCCTATGCGCGACTGCTGCGAAAAATCAAGAACAGAGTTTTCGCCGCTTTCCGGATCAACTGTTCTAAGCGCACCGTCAATAAAAGGCTGAAACATTATTTCGTCAACAAGCCCGATCGAAACGATCTCGTGTTTTGAAAGCGTTGTCTTCACTGAATCCGGAATTTTGTCAAAAAGCATGTCGGAAAGAAAAAAGACGAGGGCTTTGCGTTTCATCACCTTGTTAAGAAACTTGAAAGCGGCATCTGGGTTCGTTCCGTGACCTGTCGGCTCGGCGGTGAGAAGCGAGCGGATGACTGTCAGCAGATGATTTCGTCCTTTTCTGGGGGGAATATATTCCTCGACTTTGTCGGAAAAGAGGAGAAGCCCGACTTTGTCGGAATTTTTTATCGCGCTGAACGCAAGTGCAGCTGCGATCGTTGCCATTGCATCGCGGATCCCGCTGTTCCGGCCGTAAATGCTGGATTTTGAGATGTCGGCAGTGATCATCACCGTGAGTTCGCGCTCTTCCTGGTAGAGTTTTACGAACGGCTTTCCTGTTCTCGCCGTTACATTCCAGTCGATGAGCCGCGCGTCGTCGTTTTCGGTATATTCGCGGACTTCCTGGAATTCCAGTCCGTGTCCTTTGAAGAGAGTGTGGTAAGAACCTTGAAAATAGCTGTCGACCTTCTTTTTTACATTCAGCTCAATGTATCTTATTTTTTTAAGCAGTTCCTCATCAAGCATTTTTTGCTCCGCGAAAACGAAAAAAACAAACAAAAAACAGTAGGGATATTAAATTTATTTCAAAATTCGGCAAAAAAATTCTCTTTTTAAGACGGGATTTAAAGTAAATATCTGTTTTTTAAGACTTATTTAGCGGTGTTTATCTTTTCCATATAGTTTATTCCGCTCAAAGAAAGCGGTTTCGGCTTATAGCCGGCGGAGAATTTGGATTTTATCAGCGAATTGATGAAAGGGATCACAAAAACATAGGGAACTGCGGAAAAAAGGAAGATCGTGAAAAGCGGTTTTGCATGGTTTTTTACCGATTCACCTGAAGAAAGAAACATCGAGCAGCGGTACATCACCGAAGAGACAGCCGAAAAACCTGAAAAGTAGGGGATAATAAACCATACGGTAAATGAAAGTGCCAGAAAAACAGAGACATAAAGCTGGAAAATCATTTCGATACTGTCTGCACCGGCAATATATCCGATCATTGTGATGATTGACGAGAACATATACAGAAAAAAGATCTCGCTGAAAAAACAGCTGTTCTGCGTAGTCTGTGATGCTTCGCGCCACTGCTCGCTGCCTATGAGGAAAATTCCCTCGTCTTTTGACATTTCCTCAAGGCTTATCTGATGGGAATTCATCGGAATTATGCTGCCAAGTTCGGCGGGATAGAACTTTTTCTCAATAATATCGATAACTTCTTCTATAAATTCATGAGGCTGAGCGATTTCCTTAGCCTGCGTTTTGTGTTCCTGTTCCAGTTTCCTGCCGCAGCCTTTGCAGTAGTAAAAATTGTTGTTTTCGCTTTTGCAGTGACTGCAGATCATTTTTTCTCTTCCTTTTCGGTTCCTGAAATCTTTACAGGTTCGTGTTTCAGCGCTTTTCCGATGATTTTAGCCGCTTCGTCGGCATTCATTCCGGTCTTTTGCGGAAGAAACCACAGATCTATCGAGATTTTATTGTCTTTTACGCTTTTGATGTACCTTCCGTCAAATGAAAGAAGGGGATCTTTTTCGATCCTGTTTTCCGCATTTTTTATAGCCTCGCGGATAAAGAGAGCCTCTTTGATCTCTTTTCCGATCACATTTTCGTAAAGTTCGCCGGTGTATGCGATTTCATAGGCGATATTCGGGATCCGAACGAAATAAAGCATTTTGCTGTCTTCGAACTTAGTACGGTAAAATTTTTCGTTCTGATTGAACAACGGTTTGAAATCCTTGATATTTTCAAGAGAATTAAGAACCATATTCGTGAGTTTGTTCATGTTTACGAAAAATGTCAGTGAAATCGAAAGGTCGAATTTGTCGGCACTTAAAACTAGCGAGTCAATAAGTCTTGTTTTGAAAGGAAGCCCCATAAGTTTCATTTCCGTGTAGTCAAGACTCATAAACTGCGAGTTTGCGGAAGCTCCGATTTTCCCTGAATGAAGTATTTCCATCAGATCCTCTCCGAGTCTTTCCTCGCCTTTCTCATCCTGATACGCAAAATTCGGAACGACCTGAAGAAACATAAAATCATTAAGCTTTTCTATGACGACGCGGCTGCTTTTCAGTGCATTTCCGATAATTTCGTCGATCTTTTTTTCCATTGAATTGCCTTTCGATTTTTTTATGAGTTCGGCATAATCGGGTGGCAGTTCGACAACCGGAGCGACAGGCAGCTGCCGCATTTCAAGGTTTTCAGGAAGCGGTTCCTGCGCTTCCGTCAGCAAAAAGCACAAACAAAACAGTAAAAACAGAACACTTTTTTTCATGCCGGCCTCCGTCAAAAGCGGAAGATTGTATTTTTCTTTACAAAAGAGTCAATACCGAATTGAAAAGAAACGCGGATTGTTGACGGAAAAAATTTTATTTTTCGTGCTCATGCCAAAAACGACACGATGTCAAAATAAAAAACTGACACGGCGTCAGAATAAAAAATTTTATTATCGTCTGATCGTTTCAACGACTTCGCCGATGAAGATCCTGTGAGGCGCTTCGTCGCCGTAAAAATCTTTCGCCGAGTCTAAAAGCATATTTTCCTTGTTCATATCCTGAAAATATATCTTTTTGCAGAGAAGGGTGACTTCGGCTTCTTCGTAGGTGACCGCTTTTCCGAGGTCTTTTACTTTTAGCCCGCTCGCCGCGTCTTTATCGATGTCGCGCCCTGACTTGCTACCCATCAGCGTGAGCGCATTTCTGTATTCCTCAGGATAAAAACTGACTGTGAAGTAGTCGTTTTCATTCATAAAACTGTATGTGTGCCTGTTCGGTCTGACATAGACCGTGACGAACGGCTTGTTCCAAAGGGTTCCCATGCCGCCCCAGCTGATTGTCATGGAATTGTGCTTATCTTTCGTTCCCGCGCTGAGAAGTGCCCATTTGTCGTTGAAGAGAGAAAAGATCTCGTTCATGTGTCCCCCGTTTCAGTTAAAAACAATAAAAACAGGAAAATATAGAAAGAGTGCTTGGAAAGGCAAGTTTTCAATCCTTGTTTTCAACTGTTTTTCCGCTATAATCCGGCGGTTTTGGAGCTTACCCATGACCCCTATCGGACCTCACCCCTGACCCCTCTCCAGTGTGGCGAGGGGAAAAATCAGGCGATGGGAAGAAGGCAATGGGAAACGAAAAGCAGGATGCAATGGTACATTTAGTCAGAAATCAAAATATAAAACGAGATAAACTTGGGCTCGCGAAGCAGTTCAGAAAGGAGGCGACTCCAAGCGAAAATATAGTCTGGCAACTTATAAGAAACAGAAAAATCCACAATCTCAAATGGCGGAGACAGCAGATAATCGAAGGTTTTGTAGCTGACTTTTACTGTTCGGATTTAAATGTCGTTCTGGAAATTGATGGTGAAGTTCACGACAATGACAGCGCACGCGAATATGACCAGTTAAGAACAGAAATCTTCGATTCTTTGGGAATAAAAACCTACAGATTGAAAAACGAGGATTGTGACGAAGAACACATAACAAAATTAATCACCGACATTATAAATAATCTCCCTCTCCACACTGGAGAGGGTCGGGGTGAGGTCCGAGGGTCATGAACATAACAATTCAAAACTGCACTGAAAACAATTTAAAGAACATAAGTGTCGAATTTCAAAAGGGAAAATTCACAGTCGTGACGGGTGTTTCCGGCAGCGGCAAGTCTTCGCTTGTCTACAACACGCTTTTCAAGGAGTCGCAGCGGCTCTATCTTTCGTCGTTTCCGGCATGGCAGAGGAAGTTTTTCGGCGTGACGAAAAAGCCCGCGGCCGAGCTCATAAGCGGTCTTGACGCTTCTCTTGCGGTTGACCAGAGGGCGGATGTCGCGACTTCGGTTTCAACTGTCGGCACTTTTTCGGGGATCTACGACCTTCTGCGTGTCCTTTTTGCCCGTCATGCGGGGATTTCGCGCTCGGTTTTTTCCTTCAATTCGGCTCTTGGTTACTGCGAAGCGTGCAAAGGAAACGGAGTAGAGGATTTTCTCGATCCCGATCTTATTGTCGCGGACTGGAAAAAGTCGATCCGCGAGAGAGCTTTGAAAATAACCGCGCCGAACGGCTACATAATCTATTCCCAGGTGACTCTCGATGTCCTTGACGAAGTGTGCCGCGCGCACGGTTTTTCGGTCGATACGCCGCTTTGCGACCTCACGAAAGAGCAGCTTGACGTAATATTTTTCGGTAGCGAAAAAATAAAGGTCGCTTTCGGCAAGCACACCCTTGAAAGCCGCATGAAATGGACGGGGATCACGGCAAAACCTCGCGAAGAAGGCTACTACAAAGGGGTCGTCAATGTTATGGAAGAGATCCTGAAGCGTGACAGGAACCCAAACATCCTCCGTTTCGTCCGTTCTGTAAAGTGCAAAAAATGCGGCGGCGCAAGGCTTAACGACACCGCTCTCGCAGTCAGGATCGCAGGTAAAAACATCGCCGAGATCTGCGATATGAATTTAGAAAAAGCGGTTGAATTCCTTACGGAAAATGCAAAGGAATTAAGTCTTGCCGAGCAGAAAATAACAAATGAAATCAACAAGTTGCTTCTTGAACTTATAAATATAGGCCTCGGACACCTGACCCTTTCCGAAAATTCAAGCGAACTCAATTCAAGCGAGATCCAGAGGATAAGGATCGCTTCGGCCGCATCGAGTCCTCTGAAAGGGACGACTTTCGTTTTTGACGAGCCGAGTATCGGGCTTAGCCGCGGCGAACTTAAAAATGTCATTAGTCTCCTCATAAAGATCCGCGACAACGGAAACACGGTGATTGCGGTCGAGCACGATATCGACGCGATCAGAATGGCTGACAATATCGTGGAAACCGGCCCCGGCGGCGGCACGGAAGGGGGAGAGATCCTTTTTTCGGGAAGAGTTGACGACTTTTTGAAAAATGCGGAAACCCTTGCCACTCCGACTGCTCTTGCTCTCAAAAAATATGAAAACGGCGCATCCGGGCTCAATTTCGGAAGTGAAATAATAAGCGGAAAACTCAACGCCGTATGCGGAAGATCGTCAGTCGAAAAGAAAGAGTTCCTTAATTCATATATCAAAGAACTTGAAGAAAAATCAATAACTTATGAAAAAATAGACCGCTCTCCGATCGGGCGCACTTCCAGATCGAATCCCGCTACTTACACCGGAGTTTTCGATAAGATAAGAGACTTGTTCGCCTCTACTGACGAAGCCAAAAAACGCGGCTTTTCGAAATCCCATTTTTCTTTCAACGGAGAAGCGGGAAGGTGCCCTAAATGCGAGGGCGGCGGCGTAATTGAAACCGGAATGAAGTTCATGGGAAGCGTTGAAACTGTTTGCGACAAATGCAACGGAAAACGCTTTATCGACGATGTTCTTGAAGTCAAAGTAGAGGGGCTATCGATTTATGATGTTCTCAATCTCACTGTATCTCAGGCACTTGATTTCTTTAAAGAAAATAAGCAAATCACAAAAACTCTCGATATAATGGCCCGTCTCGGGATCGGATACTTGCTTCTCGGGCAGCCATCGTCGACGCTTTCAGGCGGAGAGGCGCAGCGGATAAAACTCGCGCTATGGCTTTCAAAAATAAAGGAAAATTCGGTCCTGATTTTCGAGGAACCTACTGCCGGGCTGCATCCAACAGACATCGAAAAGTTTGTCGGGATACTGAAAAGTGTCGCGGAATCGGGAGTTACAGTCCTTGCAAGCGACAACAACCCGGTATTTTTGAGGCTTGCAGACAACGTCATCAGTTTCGGTGAAAACGAGAGTTTTTCACTTGAAAAAGAGGCTGCAAAGGCCGGGAACTACGAAGCGGAACTCACTAAAGAGATCGTTTTGCAGAGCATCGAAACGCACAATCTCAAAAATGTCGATTTAAAGATAAAACCCAATAAATTCAATGTTGTATGTGGTCTTTCGGGAAGCGGCAAAACGAGCCTTGCATTCGACACTCTTTTTGTTGAAAGCATAAAGGCTGTCCTCAGCGGAGTTTCGCCTTACGTCAAGACTTTTCTGCTCGGCAAAAACCAGAGTTCGGTTTCAAAATGTGACGGACTGCGTGCCGGGATCGGCGTTTCCGCAAAATTTTCAGTCGCGGGGATCCGCTCTACCGTAGGGACTATTAGCGGGATATACGAATTCGTGCGGATGCTTTTTTCGCGTGCCGGAAGGGTCGAAAACGGTGAAAAGTGCGCTTTCACGGCGGGAGATTTCTCTTTCAATTCCGAAAAAGGGGCATGCGGAAAGTGCTCGGGAACGGGCTTTATTTTAAGCTGCGATCTTGAAAAACTTTCGATAAACCGCGAACTTTCTTTTGCGGACGGCGCTCTTGCTGCGACGAAGCAGGGGCGTTTTTACGCCGATATTACGGGGCAATTCATCCACACTCTTTTTGCAGCGGGAAAAAAGCTCGGGATCGATTTTTCAAAGCCGGTAAAGGAACTTTCACCGCATGAATTTGATATCGCGATGTCAGGTGCGGGAGAGGAGATCTTCGATGTAAACTGGGAATACAAGCGCGGAAATGTCGAAGGAACGCACAGTTTCAAAGGAAAGTGGATCGGTTTTGCAAATCTCATAACTGATGAATTTTACAGGTCTTTGGGCAATAAAAACGAGGAAGAGCTCCGGAATTTGATGGGTAAAACCGTTTGCCCTGAATGTAATGGAAAACGCCTGAAAAAAGAGCTTCTAAGTGTCAAAGTCGCAGGAATGTCGATCGATGAATTCTGTGAAAAACCGGTTTCTGAAATCGGAAAGATTCTTGAAACGATCTCCTTTGAAGATAAAACCGATGAAGAGATCTTTCTTAAAATAAAGGCTGAGATCGCTGAAAAAGTTAATAAGATCATCTCTCTTGGAATCGGCCACCTGACGCTCTCCCGCGCCGCCTCAACGCTTTCGACGGGTGAGAGGGAACGCCTGAGACTTGTAAAAAGCGCGGCAGATAATTTGCAGAACCTGATTTATGTGATCGACGAGCCGAGCCGAGGGCTTCATCCTCTTGAATGCGAGAACATGGCGAAACTTCTGAGGGAAATCGTGGAGAAGGGAAACACCGTGGTTGCGGTCGAGCACGTTCCCGAGATCATAAAATATGCCGACAACATAATCGAATGCGGCCCCGGAAGCGGTAGTGCCGGCGGAAAAATCGTTTTTGAAGGAAACGTCGGATCCTTGATGAAATCGGACTCATGGACTGCAAAGACGCTCAACTTCAAGCCTGTTTTGAAAGATTGTGAATTTTCCGAAATTCTTACCGTTTCAAATATTTCGAAAAACAATCTCAAAAATATCTCGGTTTCGATTCCGCTCGGAAAGACCACGGTCATTTCAGGACTTTCTGGAAGCGGAAAAACGACTTTGATAAAGTATTTAGCTGAAAATATTAAGGATATTCCTGTTTTTTATGACGAAAAAAGCACTGAAAACATTTCCGCGACATCATCAAACGTCGCGTCATTCGCGGAGTGTTTCGACAAAATAAAGAAGAAATTCGGAAAATCGTTCAAAATCACGAAAAACGACATCTGCAAAACCTGCAAAGGGCAGGGGAGAAACTCGGTTTCGATGGATTTTCTCGGCAATGTCGAGCACTTCTGCGCCGACTGCGGCGGAACGGGATATGCGCCGGATATTCTTGAATTCAAATACAAAGAAAAAAATATTGCAGAGATCCTCGATATGGAGATCCGTGAAGCGGCAGAATTTTTTGAAAACGATTCCAGCATATCGAAAATATTGAACATTCTTGATAAATGCGGGTTAGGCTACATCAAGCTGACGCAGAGCGTTTCAAGTTTGTCTTCGGGCGAACTGCTGAGACTTTATTTCGGCAGAAGTTTTGCAGCAGCTACTGAAAAAAGCAAGGAAAAATCGATATTTATCTTTGATGAACCAAGCAGAGGCCTGCACTTTGCCGATGTGGAAAAACTGCTTGACATCTTTAAAACACTGAACGTTGCCGGCCACACCGTCATCCTTGCCGAGCACAGAAGCCAGATTATCGCAAGTGCCGACTACATCATCGACCTCGGCCCGGGACGCGGCGAAGAGGGCGGAAACGTCGTCTTCCAGGGCAAAGTGAAAGATATTCTGAACTGCGCCGAGTCTGTGACAGGAAAAATGATTTCAAATTTCGGAATCGGTCAATAAAGTCCGTTTTGTCAGAATTGGAAATCACAAATTGTGACCTCCAAATTTCCGTTACTTCCCTGCCAAGAATCTCCTTTCTTCAATGTTTTCAAGAACTTGCATCTGACTGATTGCGATTTGGTTCAGTTTTTCAAGGCGTTCGCTCTGGGTAAGACCGTCGTTAATGAAAACAGCGTTAAGATTTTCCATGTTTGAGAGGCAGATCAACTGGTTTATTGTCGCGTAGAGGTGAAACCCACGAGGCAAATTCAAAAGCGACATCTTTTTGAGCGTAGGTGCCTCCGTAACGCCCGGCTTTTGCCTGTAAACTTATGGCATGAGTCCGTTCAACGAATTCTTTTATGCTAATCTTAAAGTTATTCAGCCCCGACTGACTTTTAATTGTGGCGAATTCGCCATAATTAAAATTAGGATTGTAAACTTGTTCCCAAATTCCTATGTATTCAAGAGTATTCCTGTTTCTGAGCCAGTCTGTAATAAAAAACTCACCATCTTTGGCTTTAAGCATATCTGTCAGACAAAGATAGTCTTCATTGTTCACATGAATTAACCTAATAGTTTCACCCTTCACTGTAATTTTTGTCATTTTGAACCTCCTGTTTTTCTTGTTTTTTCAACTAAATTTAAATGTACCGATTTCGGTGCAATTAAAATTCCAAAAGTGGTTGAATTTGACCACTTTAAATGCAAGTCTTTGAATAAAATATAAAAGAATAATGTTTCTTTCGAGCGATTTTATAAAAATTCTAGAATAAATATCAACTAAAAATTTAATATTAAATTAAAAATTGTCGTCTTTTCGTGGCGTCACAACGCAATCACCACTCGCATTTCCTCATTCTCCGAGTCAAGATTTTTATTTTCTGGCTTCTTTTTCGATTTCTTTTCGAAGCCATTCCGTCAATTTCTCTTCAGAAGGGAGATTGAGTTTGTATTTTTGGATAAAAAGGTTCGCATCAATGCCGTCGGTGGCATATTTAACCAGTTCTTTTCCGGCTTCGGTACACATCAGGATTCCGATCGGTGGATTGTCATCACTCTGCATTATATTGTGCCGGTAGTATGAGAGATAAAGGTTCATCTGCGCAATATCGTCATATTTGATTTTTTTCGCTTTCAGGTCAATCAGGACGTGACACTTCAAAATGCGGTGATAAAAAACCAAGTCGCAGAAAAAATAGTCATCGTCAATAAGAAACCGCTTTTGACGTGTTTCAAAACAAAAACCGTTTCCGAGTTCGAGAATAAATTTTTCAAGATGATTTACAAGTGCTTCTTCCAAGTCAGATTCTTCAATTATTTCGCTGTCTTTCATGCCTAAAAATTCATAGACAAACGGACTTTTCACTATTTCGGCGAGTTCCATTTTTTCGGAACCGGACTGGATATATCTGCTCATTTTTTCAGGATTTCTGCTGATAGCGCTCCGCTCGAAATAATTTGTCTGAATCTGTCGCTTCAATTCACGAAAAGACCAGACACACTTTATTGTTTCCAATTCATAAAAAACTCTGGCAAGTGGATTTTTTATCCCCATAATCAACGAAAAATGTGAAAACGAAAGATGTGAAAACAGTTTTTCCGGCGGAATTTGAAGCTTGTCATCAGATTGGGCAATCACTGATTGCCCGATTGGTGCTTGAATCTGGCAGACACTGTTTGCCAAATTAGTTTCAGCGAGATCATGTTTTAATTGTGCAGACACTGTTTGCACAATTTGGCAATCACCGATTGCCAAATTACTTTCAACGAGTTCCTGTTTTGATTGGGCAGACGCTGTCTGCCCAATTGTGCAATCAGTGATTGCACAATTTACCAGGCTCGGCTCTATTGTTGGAATCAGCCTTTCATCAGCTTTGAACTCATTTAGGACATAGTCAAAAATTGGCGGCTCAAGTGCTTTAAATTCCAAATAAAACTGTCTGTAAAGCATTAAATTCCTATAAGATAGGGATTTTCGATTTAATCTATCAGCAAGATGTCGGACTACTTTATCTCCATATTTAGCTCTGTCTTTGCCGTTCTGCTCGTAATTTACGATATAAAAGCCGATGAGCCAGTTCCTTGCCGTAACATTTCTGTTTATCGCTTTTGCCGTGTTCTCTTCAAAAACAAGGTTGAGAGAATTTATCGAACTTTCAAGTTGATTAAAATTAATATTGTTTTCCATATCCAAACACCAGAAACAAATTTTTACATCAACATTATGACTAAATTTGAAAAATTATCAAATATATTTTGACTTTAAATTAAAAATATTCGTCTTTGCTCAGCGTAACAACGCAACCGCCACTCGCATTTCCTCATTCTCCGACTCAAGATTGTCTAATATTTAAATTTCAAAATCATTCAATAAAATTAGATATTTGCGCTATTGAAATAAGAAAGGGGATTTTTTATAGTGCAGGCGTTGTAGGTTAAGTATGGAGAACTCGTATGAAAATTAGTATTCGAAAATTGGAATCTGAATTGTGGGATTCGGCGGACCTGCTTCGTCAGGGATCGAAGTTGACGTCAAATCAATATTGCATGCCGGTGCTGGGACTTATTTTCCTGCGTTACGCATACAGTCGTTTCAAAAAGGTTGAAGCTGAGATTCTGAAAGACCGTCCTTTGCGTAACGGGCGTGTCATGCCTGTTGAGGCCAGTGATTTTGCTGCAAAAAGTGCGTTGTTCCTTCCAAAAGAAGCACAGTACGAATATCTTGTCAATCTGCCGACAAACATTGCATCTTCCGGACTTGTCAACAAGGACGGCCATCCGATGAACAGTCTCGGTGAAGTCGTTAACAATGCCATGATGCTCATTGAGGATCAAAGCGAGCAGTTAAAGGGTGTTCTTCCGAAAAGTTATACTGATTTCAAAGACGATTTGCTTGCGGAGCTGCTGCGTATTTTCAATAACAGCGCATTGGATGAGGTCGGCGGTGACATTATAGGGCGTATTTACGAATATTTCCTTAGTAAATTCGCTCCTGTTGTTGCCTCTGACGACGGTGTTTTCTTTACGCCTAAATCGCTTGTAAAAATGATTGTTAATATTCTTGAACCTAAATCGGGTGTTCTGCTGGATTGTGCCTGCGGAAGCGGCGGTATGTTTGTGCAGAGCGGTGATTTTGTGAACGCTTCGGGAATGAATGCCAATAGTGCGATGACTTTTTACGGTCAGGAAAAAGTGGAATACAACGCCCAGCTTTGTCTGATGAATATGGCTGTGCACGGTTTGACGGGTGTTATCAAATCGGGAGACGAGGCAAACACTTTTTATCACGATGCCCACAATCTGACAGGCTGCTGTGATTACATTATGGCGAATCCTCCGTTCAATGTTGACAAAGTCAAGGCTGAATCCTGCGAAAGTGCGGGCAGACTTCCTTTCGGGCTGCCTTCTGTCAATAAAAACAAAGAGGTCGGTAACGGCAATTATCTTTGGATTTCCTATTTCTATTCTTATCTGAACGAGCGCGGCAGAGCAGGGTTTGTTATGGCATCTTCTGCAACGGACAGTCAGGGAAAAGACAAGGATATTCGTGAAAAGCTGATTAAAACAGGCCATGTCGATGTGATGATTTCTGTCGGAAATAACTTTTTCTACACGAAGTCACTGCCTTGTTCTCTGTGGTTCTTTGACAAGGCAAAGTCTGAAAATATTCGCGACAAGGTGCTTTTTATCGATGCAAGAAATTACTACACCGTTGTTGACCGCACGCTGAATGAATGGAGCGAGTGGCAGCTCAAAAATCTGAACGCTATCGTCTGGCTCTATCGCGGCGAGTTCGATAAATACAGGACATTGTTGTGGGAATATTTTAATTATTTGCGCGGACAAGCAGAAGCAGCAGAGAACGATGCTTTAAAAGAAGCCGTAAAGAAAGAATCTTTTGCAGATATTGTTTCTGAGCTGAAAGAAATTATTTCCGCACTCCGCAAGACTGCAAAAGCAGAGGTCGAAGCGGCCGGAAAACGCGATAAAAAGGGTGTTCAGGCGCAGTATGACGATAAAATCGCCTACATAGAAAACATGCTGACCGTTGCAAAGGAGGCAAACTGGCTTTATGAAAAATTCGGTGACGGCGAATACAGTGATGTTCTCGGGCTTTGCAAGGTTGCAACGATCTCCGAAATCGAAGAAAAAGGATGGTCGCTCACGCCCGGTGCGTATGTCGGTGTCGCTCCGATAGAAGACGACGGTGTCGATTTTGCTGAACGCATGGCTGAAATTCACCGTGAACTGCTCTCTTTGCAGGCGGAATCCAACGATCTGATGGATACCATCTCGCAGAATATGAAGGAGTTGGGGATATGAAAACAAGGAGTGTTTTATTAGGAGATATTGCTGATACTTGTCTTGGTAAAATGCTGGACCAAGAAAAAAATAAAGGCGAGTATCAACCTTATCTTGCAAATATAAATGTTCGTTGGGGAGATTTTGATCTTGAAAATCTACCGCAGATGAGATTCTTAGAGAGCGAAGAAGAACGATATGGATTGAAATATGGCGATATTCTTGTTTGCGAAGGTGGAGAACCTGGAAGATGTGCGATTTGGAAAAATCAAATACCAAATATGAAATTTCAGAAAGCATTACATCGTGTTCGTGTACATCAAGAAGATGTTGATTACAGATGGCTTTTTTATCGTTTTCTATATGCAAAGTCACGAGATGAATTTGATCAGTATTTTTCTGGAACCACGACAATAAAACATATGCCAGGAGAAAAACTCGTAAAAATCCGTCTTGATCTTCCTGAAATCACATATCAAAGAGAAGTTGGAGATATTTTATCCGCTTACGACAACCTCATCGAAAACAACCGAAAGCAGATAAAACTGCTTGAAGAAGCAGCACAACGCCTTTATAAAGAATGGTTTGTTGATCTCCGTTTCCCAGGATATGAAAACACGCCTGTTGTGGATGGTGTGCCGGAAGGGTGGGAAAGAAAACGCCTCGTTGATATCGCGGATGTGCAATATGGATATGCTTTTGATGGATCATTATTTAATTCCACTGGGCAAGGAACTCCTATTATTCGTATTCGAAATATTCCAAGCGGAACCACCGATGATTACACTACTGAAAAAGCAGATGAATCTTATTTAATTCATAATGGCGAAATTGTAGTGGGCATGGATGGCGAATTTCATATCAACTCTTGGTGCGGAAACGATTCTTACCTTGTTCAGCGGTCATGTTGTTTTAAACCGCATAATCCTAATATGAAAGGGTGGCTTTTGTGGGCAATATATGAACCAATTAAGTTTTTTGAAAAAACCGTCGTTGGAGCAACAGTCGCACATTTGGGTAAAAAACATATAGACACAATCGAAATTCTTACTGCTCCAGAACAATATTATGAGCCATTTGCAATCATATTTAACAAACGACAAACTCTTTTAAATCAAAACCAAAAATTAGCGGAAGCTCGTGATCGTTTATTGCCAAAGTTGATGAGTGGGGAAATTGAGGTGTAATGTTAAAAACTTTTTTTGAAATATTATTTATAATTATTGATGGTTGCTTGAGTTTGATCCAAAAATATCCAACTTTATTGCCGAAGGAATCAAATTGGTTATATCTACTTATTTTTAATGTACTTTTACTCTTGCTTGGTTTGTGGTTGAAAATGAAAAAACTTAAAACAAAGATTAAATTGCCTCTTTTAAATATGTTGGGGATGCATTTTCAAGCATATGTTAATCAGATTGGTTGCGATGGTAAGTTGTCAGAAAGCGAGTTTGATGAAAGAGAGGTCGATTTTACTATGCTTTTTGACAAATCGGTTGGTGTCTCAAAATCAAATAATAAGAAAATATGCGATGAGATTCAAAAAAAATGTTCTTCGTTAGTTGGGGCTGCTTCTAATAGCAAGAGAGCTTATTTTACTGGAATGTCGCCTATTCCATATGAGGTTTATGCAGGAACCTTTTTAAACGGAAGTAAAGTCAATGATTATCTGGAATATGACTCAAAAAATACAAAAAAGTTTTATGAGTTAAAAAATAGATGCTCAATTCTGCAAAAACTTTTTGGAAAACATACTCTTGCGAAGGATGTTTCAGAGAATTTGATCGAAACAGAAGACTTGAATTTAATAATTAGCGTCTCATCGAAAATTACAGATGAAGACCTGTTCCAATTTCGATCTTTTTCAAATGCTAAACTTGAATTGAATGAAATTAAGGACAACGTCATTAAAGAAAAAGAGCAGCTGATCGAATTAAAAAATAAGATATCTTCTTTAATGGAAGAATATGGCAAAAAGGGATTTAAACGAATTCACATTACTGCAGCAATTCCTTCGTGCTTAGCTGTTGAAATAGGCAAGGAAATTACTCAATTAGGAAATCGTCTGCCTGAAATAATCGTTTATCAC
>Ga0310696_10000845_pt1 | contig 45409 bp, 64 predicted proteins | sample AusTroGonzalo_MG_4_FD_203885 | JGI IMG/M metagenome (GOLD analysis project Ga0310696, IMG submission 203885) | Bovine rumen microbial communities from tropical cattle in Woodstock, Queensland, Australia - Gonzalo_02 (v2) (version 2) | ecosystem: Host-associated > Mammals > Digestive system >... | reverse complement strand
TGACATTCAGCAATTCTTCTTTAGTTGGTATTGATATGGTTTTACCTCCATAAAATTCAAGAAATGATAACAAATTGTTTCCATCTAAAATGAATGGTAGTTCAGACAATGTGGAATATTTTTCATTGTTTCCAAGTTTATACAAACAATATAATATGGTGGAAAAATATTGATTATAATCTGATTTAGATGTTTCTTTGGTTATTTTTTTATCTATTTTCATAATTATATTAAATTATTAAAATCAGGTTGAACAACAACAAATTGTTTGCGAAACATCATTATAATTTCTTTACACAATATTTCAACCAAATCTTTATTTGCGTTGTCACATATAATAATTTTGTCATGTAGAAGTGAAAGCAAAATACTGTGATATGTGTTTTGTTCAACACACCTTCTCTAACAAAATTTTTTTATTTTATTAATAAACATTATATTAAATTTTTTAGCAAACAATATAATGAATGTCTTCTATAGGAGCAGTTTTGCCAATCAAAATAAGTGTTTGTGCTGGTCTAGATGTTAATCTTTTGTTTTTTGCAAATGTGTCTGTTCCCATGAGAGAAGGATTTGAAACTATCATGCACTGATTAACTTCATCACAAGCAAAATGATGCATGTGTGCTGTGCAAATTAAATCTATGTGTTTGCCCGTCATTAAAGATAAATGAGAACTAATGTTAGTTAATTTATCTTTATCACCATGTGCCATGGCAACAGTCCAATTTTCACAATCAAATATTGACATATCATCATCATATTTGTTGTCTGCAATTGTGACATATTCATTGTCAGCAAGACGAGTTTTCAAATACCAAGGAATTATTCTGGAAAGTGATTCAAGGTCAAGCGATTCTTTTTTATTAGGCTCAACTCTTGAATGATTATCAGAAACGGAATGAAATTCTATTTCCACACATTTGGAAAGTTCATTCAAAAATTCTGCTAAAATTTCTGATACTTCAATAGTTTGTGTAATAACATCTTCTTGATTATCAATTCTTATAGGAGCATGTATTCTGCCAGAAATTAAATCACCAATATTAAGAACATATAGTTTAGCTATTCTATTTTTAGCAATGTAATTTATTGTATCAGTAAAAATATTATTAATTCGTTTTTTAGCTTCATTGACATTATATCTGTTCCAATAATTATTGATTTCTATTCCATAATGCCAATCCGATATATTTAAAATAGCAGATCTGTCACCATGATTTACAAATACTTGACCATTGGAATCTAATATAACTTTTTCTGATATTCTATCTGCAGCTATTATTGCAATTTCTTTTATTGTTTGTTCTCTATCTACTCTACGATAAAGAGCATTGGCAGCGGCTCGTTCATCACGAATTCTTTGTTTTTCCTGCCTGATTTCTCCTAAAATATCTTCTAGGTTTCTTACTTCTTCATTGTTGTCATTTGATAAAACGCCAACTAGTTCATCAACTAAACTTATTTTATATTTTTTACGATAATAGCTTTCTGAATAATTATATCCACAAATTTCATTGCATATATCAGCTACATTTTGCCAACTCAAACCTATTTCTTCTTTTTTAGAACATATTCTTTTTATATATTCTTCATTGTTTTCAGTTGGCAATTTTTCAAAAAAATTATTCATTAGTACTCCTATTAACAATCTGTTTAAAAATTATACATGCTATTTTCATTTTCAAAACATTTATCACAGAATGGAAGTATCCATCCAGTAGACAATTTTGTTGAAGGTTCACCACAAACACAGCATATTTTTTCACTCAACAGCTCATATTTATGTATTATATCATGAACTTCCGATGGAGCGCCAAAATCATACCATCTCAAACCGCCCCATTTTTCTTTGATTTGAGTAATTCTATATTTATCAAGCCAATTGTGCTGTTCAAGAATTGGTTTTATTTCTTTGCAACATTCAATAATTAAATCATGCCAACCAGACGGAGCTGCATCAATCCATGTATATTCATAATTATAATCTTTTTGAATTTCGTCAGTCCACACATTATACGGTATCAAAAATGGAAATTCATCACATAATTTTTTATTCGTTTCAATGTCATTCATGATATTCTACTTATATTATCTGCTCCTTTAATAATAATTATATCATAATCTGTCGACAATTGCAACTCAAAATTATGATGCGTAATAATAAATACAGAATTTATGTCAGACAATTCTTTTGATATTAACTCAATAATTTTATCGCAACCTTCAATATCACAGTTATCAAATACTTCATCTAGAACAATTATGTTGCTACTGAAATTCATCATATTGCAAAGCATATATCTCAAAGCAAATTGAATAATCACATCAACTTTTTGTTTTTCGCCACCAGACAAACTTTCGTATTGTTTATCGCAATAAATAATATCAAGATTGTTTTTGTCAAGCACAAGCTTTAAATTACTATGCCCAAAAACTGTATTTGAATATTTGACTATAACATTGTTTAAATATGCAATTATATCTTCAAGTAATATTCCTCTAAAATCTCTAGATATGACTGTTGAGAATTTTTTGATTATGTCAAGTCTTTTAACAAGTGTTTCTTGATTTGATTTATTTTGTTCTTCTTTTTCTTTATATGTTTTGAGATTATCTTTTGCAATGTTTAGCTTTTGAATTAAATTTGTTCTGTTTTTCTCATATAAATCTATTTTGTTCTTATTTGATTCTATTGTTACTGATAATGAATTATTTGCATCTTGCATTTCATTAATTTTGCTCTGAATGTCAGTTACAATGGTTTTTTGTGATTGACCTTTATTTGCAAGAATTTCAAGCAATTTACGAGTAGCATCTTTAATCCCATTTTCAACTTCAACAATTTGATTTTGAAGCTTTGATAAAGAGTCTTTATGATTTGCAAGAGAATTTATCAAAACTTGTAGTTCTTTTTCCTGCTCAGAAGTATCCGGCTTGTGAACACCTTGTATTTTCTGACCACAAGTAGGACATACATCCTTAATTGATTTAACTCTATCAATATCTTTTTTTAATACTAATATTTTAGCATTAATTGAATTTATTTCATTTTGTTCGTATTCAGCTTGATTTTTAAGCCCCTTTGTGTCTTCTTTTATCTTATCATCAGCAGCAATCTGAGCTTCAACATATTCTTCTCTTAAAGAAATGAGCGAATTATTTTCTGTGGCAAACTTTTCTTTTAATTCATTAAGTTCAGTTTTGCATTTTTCAAGCTCCTGGGTTTTAAAAACTACATCGTCTTTTAATTTATTTATTGATTCTAATTCGTCGAGCTGAGATTCAACGGAAAGTATTTCTCTTTCTGTGCTATTAATATCTGATTTTATTGAATAACTTTCTGCTATTTCATTTTGATAATCATTGTCTAGTTGAGTCTTACGGTTTGAAATTTTTGTAGACAAATCATCTATCATAAAGTTTGATTTTGAAAGTTTTTCAAGAACTTCTTTACGACCGCTCGGGATATTATTTGAAAATCTATTTGGCATACCCTGCCCAAGCAATATTACAGAACCAATTAAAGTTGAGTCTATATCTCTAAGTCTATCAGACAAAATTGTTTCAGTGTCTCGTATCCCTTTTCCGCTTATATCTTTTCCATTTTCTATTAATTTAAGTGTGCTTGATTTGCCTTTTGTTCTGGTCACTTCATATTGTTTATCATCCAAATCAAAATATAATTTCACAAAAGCATCACCATCAACAAATAGATTTTTAACATCTTTAACGCCACGTACAGTTTCTCCAGTTAAAACCCAACATAAGGCATCAAACACTGCTGATTTTCCAGAACCATTTGATTTAGCATTGTCTTTTGGATTATTATTTATTCCAATAACTGATATGTAGCCATGGTAATTAGAAAAATCAATGTCAGCATTTTTAAATGATAAAAAATTTTTAATTGAAATATTATTAAACTGTATGTTCAAAGTATTAACTCCAACTCACTTTTTATTAAATCATCATTACCAATATTATCAAGTACATATTTTTTAAACTTTGAAATATGGTCTATTTTGTTGATTTCATTTTTATGTTCTGTCAAAATATTTGATATTATTCTTTTAACTTGAATGCGATAAATTAATGCATGTGAATCAAGAAATTTTTTCATATCATTATAATCATTTTCATAACATGTTGCACTAACAATGGCATTATTTTTTAATGTAATGTTTGTGTTATCTATTTTATAAAAATTGAATGCATATGGATTTTCAATAAATTTTTCAGAATTTGTTAAAGTGTCTAAAACAATTACACCATGAGTATGTTTATTAGCATTTTCACTAAAATTTTGTCCAGTAAGATTTCCAACATTTTCTATTTTATCACTGATTATTTCTCTGTTATGTAAATGCCCATTAAAAAATTTGGTGCAATTATTTTCAATTTCTTCTATGGTAAAGCCATTTACTGATTTATATGGACCATACTGTATTTGCAAATCATTATGACTAAATACAAAAATGGGTAGCTTGTTATTACAATATTTATTTACATATTCTATAAATGGTTTTCTGTTATCTTCTATAATATATGGTAAATATAGCAATTGACAATCAGTATATTTATAGCAACTCACATTTGAAAGCGTTTGCTCTCCAAATATTTTAAGAGAACTTATATTGTGAAATTTATCACCCATCTCGTGATTTCCACAAATAAATTGACGAGGTATTTCTGCCCACTCGACATTTTGTAATGCGGTTATTTCTTCAGCATTTAATTCAGGTTTGTCAAAAAAATCACCGAGATAAACCACTAAATCACAATTGTTTTCTATGGCTTGTCTTTCGGCCCATGTAACCGAATTTATTAAATTTTCAAGTCTTAAAGAATATTTGTTTCCTCTTGCTCTTATAATTGATGAATATTGAGACCAATGAACATCACCAACAATTAATATTTTCATGTTTTTCCATTTTTTTAATTTTTTTTGCTAATATTATATCACAAAAACACTGAAAAATCAACTCATTTTTTGTTGCGCTATACTATATATTATAATATATATTAATATATAGTAGCGCGCATTTACTATATATATTATATAACCAATAAATAAACTAAAATATTATAATACACTAAAATGAGTTGACTTTTATAATAAAATATGATATAATATATATAAAAATATATAAAATGTTAGTGTATACTATGAATATTGAGTATGAAAAACAATTTAATATGAATTATATGTAGTTATGTTAGTATCTATAGTAGAAATATGGTCAAGTTCAAGGTAACTATTTCATAAATTCAAAATGTAAAAAAATCAATGATAGCGTTAAAAAGGTGAAATCAGACGGTTTGTTCATACACCATATAGCTGAATTTCATTCTGATTATCCAACCATATGTTCATTGTCATCTACAAATGAAGCATTGAAATATCCTTTTGAATTTCAAACACCAAAATGGTTGTGTTATTGTAATTATATTGAACATGTCATATTGCATTATTTGATACATAGATTGCGTGTGAGTAATTATGGATTAATAGATTTGGATGATGGAATTTGCAGATTTCAATTTCCAGAATTAAAAATGTGGTACATAACAAAAGGCAACATTGTTAAAGGCAAATGGAATGAACCAATATATAACGTAGTAAAAAATGATGAAAAAACTTTCATAGAATTGTACAATATGTTTTATAAAGAATTTCCTAATGCACCAAAATATAGTTATAATGAATTTATTGTCAACCAAAAACATAGTAAATAATGAGTTGACTTTTGAATAAAAAAATGATATAATACTAACAAAAAATAATTTTTAATAGACTGAGGTTATTAAATGACAAACAATAATAATGAGTATCCAAAATCATTCAAACTTTCAAAAGCTGGAGATTTTGCAATCGTAAGACTTTTACATTCAAGTGTTAGCACCATTGAAATAATCAAAACGCATTGGTTACAGAAAGGTGATACATGGAAACATTTTAAATGTGTGGGTGACAATTGTCCAGCATGTGCAATAGGAAATTCAGCTAGAGAAAGAGCTTATATCAGATTGTTTGATTATGGTTCTGGAGAAGTTGAAGTATGGGACAGAACTAACAATAAGAAGTTTTTTGATTCTTTATCTGAACTGGAAAAAGATTGGGGAAAGCTAGACGACATTGTGGTCAAAATAACGAGAGAATCGGATGAGTTTCCTACATATGCAGTTGTGCTTCAACCGTCAAAAAATTATGCAAAACCAGACAATGTTGCAATTGATGAAAAAATAGCTTATAGAATGGCTGCTTCCAGGTCTGCTGAAGACATTCAGACATTTATAAATACAGGCATCATGCCACCAAAGAAATCGCAGTCAAACAACAGTAACACATATACATCAAACAATAACAACAATAAAGTAGAACCAATTATCAAAACTGAATCAAAACCATTTGAAATAGTAGTAGATGAAGATGATGGGGATCTTCCTTTTTAATGGCTAACAATTACGGCAAATAGTTTGAAAAAAAATTTAAAGAAGATTTCTTAAAAATACCAAATGTTTCAATTGATAGAATATATGATGTAACAAATGGATATTCACACATTTCAAATGTAAGTGATTTCATTTGTTACAAATATCCTAATATATTTTATGCTGAAGTGAAATCAATTAAGGGTAACACATTTCCATTAAGTAATCTAACTTAGTATGACAAACTAATTACTAAAAAAAATATATATGGTGTTATTGTTGGTGTGATTATTTGGTATTATGAGAAAGACAAAGTAATTTTTTGTCCAATAAAAAATGTTGAACAAATCAAAGAATCAGGTGCTAAATCAATACACATTGAAAAACACAAAGATTTATATTTAAATATACCATCAATTAAAAAACGAGTATTTATGGATAGTGATTATTCTGTAATTTTTGAAGAATGGAAATTAAAATATTCAGAAAAAAATCAAATAAATTGCCAATAATCAATTCAATATTTATTTATTGGAATGAATATAACGATTTGTTTTATAATAGAATAATGAAATTTGATGGTGCAGTGTATGATAAAAAAAATCGTGCAATTGAATTATCTGACATATGGTTGAATGATGTCGTCAAAGCATGTGAAAATTATGGCAATGTTGATGTGATTGACAATGTGACAAATCAAACACAATCAAATGTAGACATTCCTAAAAACTATCATTTCAAAATAAAACCATACAATCATCAATTACAAGGTATCAAATTTGGATTGAACCACGATAAATGGTTATTATTGGATGACCAGGGTTTAGGCAAAACTGCACAAATCATTGAATTGGTTGATATATTAAAAATAAAACATTGTTTGATTATATGTGGTGTTAATTCACTCAAATACAATTGGGTTAATGAAATTGCAAAATTTTCCAATTTGACATGCAATGTTTTAGATGAAGGTGTTAGTAAAACAGGCAAACTCACAAAATTATCTGTTAATGATTCTATCGCAAAATTAAAATCAAACATCAAAGAAACATTCGTTATTATCAATAGAGAAAAATTAGCTGGAAAAGATTTTTTAAAATCATTTAATTCATCAAAAACAAAATTTGATATGATAGTAGTTGATGAATGTCACAAATTCAAAAATCCATCATCTAAATCTGGAAAAGTTTTACTCAAATTAGAAGCTCCACATATGATTGCATTGTCTGGCACAATGATAATGAATGCACCAGAAGATTCATATGTGCCTTTGAAATGGACAAAACAAATCGGGAGTAATTTTTCTCAATTCAAATCATTCTATAACATTTATGGTGGATTTGCAAACAAAGAAGTAGTTGGACACAAAAATCTTGAATTGCTTCAAGATTTGATAGAATCATGTTCATTAAGAAGAGTGAAATCAGATGTACTTGATTTACCACCAAAAAATTTTATAGATGAATATGTTGAATTATTGCCAGAACAAAAAAGATTGTATGCAGAAGTCAAAAAAGGAATATTAGATGAATTAAATAAAATTGATGTTCCTAAAATTGGTTTTACTCAAGAATTGTCGTTGTGTATTAGATTAAGACAAATCACTGCATGTCCTTCAATGTTGTCTACTGAAATATCTGAATCAGCTAAAATTGAAAGAGCTAAGGATATTGTAGAACAAGCAATCAATCAAAAAGATAAAATTGTCATATTCAGTACATTCAAACAAACGGTCTATAGATTAGCTGATGAATTGAAACAATATGGTGTGGTTGTTGCTACTGGTGACCAAAATGACATTGAAATTGATAAAGCTAAAAATAGATTCAACGACAAAGACATCAATGTTTTTATTGCAACATGGCAAAAAATGGGCACAGGCCATACTTTAACTCAAGCTTCATATATGATATTGATTGATACACCTTGGACACAAGCCGATATAAATCAAGTATCAGATAGAATATATAGAATTGGTCAAACTAAACCTTGCTTTATATATACACTTATTGCAAAAAATACATATGATGAAAGAGTCAAACGAATTACTGAATATAAAGGAAAATTAAGTGATTATCTTATAGACAAAAAAGAATTATATGAATTTTTAAATTGATAATGAAAGGACATTAATGTAACACAATACAATGATTAGTGATGATGTAAATCGATTTTTTAACGATTGTGCTGCGTAGGTCAGAAGTAGCAAAAAATATTTACAGCAATTTGTTGAATTAACAAACAAAGATATATAGGATATTAAAATAGTTTAGCCAAATATAAATGTGGCTGAAATTACAAAATTTTTAGCTGTATTAGCTGAACCACAAAAATTAGAACATATTAGAAATAAAAAAACAGTTATCACAAATAAATATTAGAAAAAATTTGACAATGCATTGACAAGTTTGTGGTTTTGTTTTTACAGGTTTTTGTTTATAAAAAAATTAAACACAGTTGTAGAATCAATACAAATTTAGATAGTATTTGATACATTTTTTAAATTCATGAGATATGTGAATTTGGAAACAATCAAAGATGGTCCACAAATTACAGCATTTTTTAATGTGGTATTGTATTCAGTTACTGCAATGCATATAAGCAATTACACCAAGCATCCAGAATTTATAGCATATGATGATTTAATTCAACAATTAGATAAATCTGGAAATTATGATGTTATGCCTGAAATAGATGAAAATAATCAATTTCATCAATACATATCAATCAAATACATAGTTGATTATTTGGTTGATTTAATTCCAGATTATGAATTCATTCAAGAAATCAATGCAGTGGCTTACAAAGGTAAAAAAGAGTTTTCTGAATATTCATTGGGAAAGATAAACGAATATTGCAAACAAAACAATATCACCAAAAAACAATTAATCAATTTAGCCATATCAACTCATCAAGAATACATAGTTTCTCCATTGTTTGATGATTTGAGTTGAATTTGTGAAAAAATTGTGATATAATATTAGCAAAACAAAATCAAGGAGAAGCAATTAATGCTCGATATTAAATTAAAAGAAATCAAAGATATTTTATCAAAAATTGCAGTAGGAATAGATAAAAGCGATATAAATCCATCTGCTGGTTATATAGAAATTCAGACTGATAATGGTGTGATGAGTATAAAAGTAGCCAACAATGATTATTTTCTCATTTCTCCTATTAGTGTAGATTCTGATGAATCAATTCATGCCACAATTCTTGCTGATAAATTTATTAATATTATATCCAAACTCAGCAAAGAAACAATATCATTAGGTTCTGATGATAATGCATTGACGCTCAAAACAAACACAAGTCAGTATGTGTTTCCTATTGTCAAGAAAAATGGTGCAGTAGCCACAATAAATGAATTTGCATATGATGATGCTGAATATACTAATCATGTGGTTAATGTGATGAATGGCAATGATTTAGCAAGCATAGCTGAATCTAATGCTCAGGGTCTTGTTGAAGCCACATTTACAAAAGAAATACAGCAATTCATATATGTTGACAATGTTGGTGCATTAACATTTACTGACAATATTTATATCAATAATTTTGATACACCATATGACAATGAATTTAAAATTTTGCTCAATGCTACACAGTCAAGATTGTTAAAAATATTTGATGGTGCAAAAGAAGTCACAGTTGACATTTATTCTTCAAATGATGATTTTAAAAATGTTGTAGTGGAAATGAAATCAAATGATATATCACTTTCATTGCTTACTCAGTCAACAAATAAAATAGCCATGTTTCCTGATGAAAAGATACGCAATCTTTCTTTAGGTGACATAAATAGACATGCCATCATCAATAAATCTGATTTTGATAAAGCACTTTCAAGACTCATGGTGTTTGACAAAAAATTTGATAAAGCAATTCTTGATTATTCCAAATTGGTATTCAAATCAAATCATGTTGAACTCATATCAGTAAAAAATCACAATTATGAAATTGTTGCATATTCTTCTTCTGAAAATATTGACAATGACAATTCTTATGAAGCTATCATTAGATTTGGTGACCTTGTGAATCAGCTTAAAGCAGTTACAACGCCCAATGTTGACATAAGTTTTGGCAATGGCAAAGCAATAGTTATCAATTCCGATATTAAACAGATTGTTCCAGAAATCAAAGCAAAGGCAAAATAATGGCAAGAGGAAATTTACAACAAGCACTTGACAATACTAACACAGTATATCAACAACTCGTTGAAATATCAAATGATATTGTGGCTAAGTGTGTTAAAGATATAACACCTATTATTTCAAATATAAACAATAACATACAAAATTTTTCTAATGACCAAATTAGAGAAAGCATGATGTATCTTTCTTTAAAATCATATTCACTGGCTGAAATTAAAGAAAAAGCATCTATGAAAGCCGAAGTTGCAGAGATACTCAAAAAAGAAGCTTATGCCAATGAATTCAATGGCGCAGATGGCACTGTGGCAGTTAGAGAAAATCTTGCACAAATAAACATTTCTGATGAAATATTATCTCAAACAGTAAATGAACTTGTGGCTGATGTGCTTAAAGTAAAACTTGATGAACTGCACAGAATGATTGATGTTCTTAAAACTGTTCTCATGTCAAGACTCAGTGAAGCAAAATTATTATCTGTATCGGATGGAATGACCAATGAATGATGTACTGAATGAAATTAAATGTCCATTAAATCACATCATTAAATACATTAATGATGAAACATCATTTGATGATATGGATGATGCATATAAAGAAATGGTCAAATATGCATACAATAAAATGATGAAATTGAAATACAAAATAGAAGACAATGAAAACATCGTTGTATCTGTAAACAAAGATTTCAAATATTACAATCAATATATAATGATTGATAACAAATTCTATAAGTTTGGTGGCAAAAATAAATAATGGTAGATTATAAAATTACACTCACAACAGATGGTGAACATGCAGTAGAATTTTTTACTTATGATGAAAAAGAAATACTCAAAGAAAACAAAGATTTTAGACTCACTAAAATAAAGAGCACAAATAAAACATTAATGCCTGCAACAACTGTTAGAATATTTGCACCAAAAGACCTTGAAATAATTGATGTCAATGAATATGGAATTTTTCTTGGTCACAAAAATGAAGAAAAATCTGCTAAAGAGTAGTGGGAAGAAACACTTAGAAAATGTTTCATTTGAGGTAAGCAATATTGGGTGTACTTACAAAAGCAAAGAAATTAAATAAAGATTATAAAAATGATAATCTTGCTATAATAGCGAGTGTTGTTCCTAAATATGAAAGATTGGCAACTAATTGTCTTGGTCTTGATTTTCCATTATATGGGGGACTTCCTCTTGGAAGATTAGCCGTATTTGCAGGTCTTGAACATTCTGGCAAAACCACAGCTGCTTGCACAGCTATTGCGGCGTTTCAACATAAATATCCAGATAAAATATGTGTTTACGTTGATGTAGAACATTCTCTTGACATTGAATTCCAATCTAATATGACTGGATTAGATTTAACAAAGTTGCTTTATGTTAATCCAGAAAATATGGGTGGAGAACAAATACTTGATTACATACTTGAACTTCAAGATGAAGATGATATAGGCATGATTGTCCTCGATTCTATACCTGCATTAGTAACATCAAGGGATTATGATACTGATGTTGGTGAAGATAAGGGAATGTCAGCTGGAATCGCTAAACCATTAGCTAAATTTATTAAAAAAATCATTGACCAACTTTCATCTAAAAAGAATATTTTAATTCTTATAAATCAGGTTAGAGAATCTGGTAAAACATTTACTGGAGCTACAATATATAATGAACCTGGAGGACATGCTCCAAAATATTATGCTTCTGTCAAAATTAGATTTGGCACTCGTACATTTACTAAAGGCGATAAAGTTGATTTAACAGATGGTGAAGATGCTGATGGATTTAGATTGAAGTTCAAAATCACCAAAAATAAAACCGCTTCAATACAACGTGGTGGTGGTTTTATGACATATAGATATGATACTGGTCTTGATTGGAAACATGATTTACTTGAAATTGCCATCAAATATGAGTTTATTAAAAGACCAAACAATCAGACATATTTATTGGTAAATCTTAATACAGATGAAACTTATAAAGACTCAGAGACAGGTGAAGAACTTAAATTCCGTGGCAAACAAGCAATGCTTGATTATTTTGATTCTCACATTGATTTTCAAAATGAATACCTTGATATGGTAAATAAATATATTACTCATACAGATAATCAATATGCATCACTTCTTGATGCAAGAGATAATGCTGAAATTGATGCTCAAGAAAAATCAACTTCTGGTCGCAACGAACAAACAGAAACTGAATTTTTGAGAGAGCAAGAAATTAAATCAGAAGTTGGTGATTTGCCATATTAATTGAATTAGTTGGAATTATTGCTTCTGCAATTATAGTTGTTTCATTTGTTGTCACTGATATTAAATGGGTAAGAATAATTAATTCAATTGGTGCAATAATATTTGTTATATATGGTATATTGATACACAGTTTTAGTGTAAGTGTATTTAATAGTATAGCAATAATCGTGAATATTATTAATTTGGTTAAATTAAAAAATAATGAAAGAAAAAATATATCAAGTTAAATTTACTAAAAAACAATCTGAAAAAGTAATTGAACTTTGTCAAAATGAATCGGCAAAAATTAATCGTGAGTTTATTGAAAGAATGAAGGAATTGCAAAATCAAATGCAACAACTTTATACTGATAAAATGAATAAAGATGCTGAATTAAGTTCAATTATAAATGCAGTAAAATCTTCAATGGAAGCCAAAGATAATGGCCAAACGAATACAACGAACAGAAAAAAGACAATCAACAAGGACACAACGAGTAAGTGACAATAAACCTACGCGTTATTATTCAAAAAAACAAGAATCATACATTGCCAACAAATTTAATGGTTCTAGACAAAAAAATTCTGGAGCCACAATGTTTGAAAAAGGTGATGTATCTCTTGAAAATGTCATTGTCGAAGCTAAAACTAAAACAACTTCTTCTCAGTCCATATCAATCAAAAAAGAATGGATTGAAAAAAACGAACAAGAGGCATTGTTCATGGGTAAAAAATATGGTGTGATTGCATTTAATTTTGGTCCTAATGAAAGCAATCACTACATCATTAATGAAGAATTGTTTGATATTTTGTTACAACATATATAACAAATTTAAAATCAACTCAATTGTTCATGAGTTGATTTTTGTTTAACAAAGTGATATAATATTATCATCAAAAAAAATAAAAGGTGAATTGTATGAGCAATAAAATTTCAGAATGCAGATGTAGTAATTGTGTATATTATAAACCCAATGACAAAAACTTTTTTGTTGGCAAGTGCAACATAGATGACAATCCAAAGAACTACACTGAAGCAATGTTTTGTTGTCATAGGTGGATAACTAATGAACACAAATATGGAGTTTCTTATTGAATGAATTACACACCTTATCATATGCACACAGACTCATCACTGCTTGACAGTTGCACGAAGTTTGAGGAATATGTAGATAAAGCGGTAGAATGTGGAATGACCGCAATAGGCTTTTCGGAACACGGCAACATATCGCAGTGGTTCAAGAAAATGCAGTATTGTAAGTCAAAGGGTATAAAGTACATTCACGGAGTAGAATGCTATTTGACTGAAAATCCCTCGGCAAGACAGAGAGATAATTATCATACTGTTCTCATAGCAAAGAATGCAGAGGGTTTTAGGGAAATCAATAATGTCCTCTACCATACAGATTTCTATTACAGACCAAGAATATCATTTGATGATTTTCTCGCACTTTCTAATAATGTAATCACCACATCAGCGTGTATTGCAGGACCGCTTAATAAACTCTCCAAGGATAATCCGTATTATGAAAAACTTATCAATAGATATGATTTCTTGGAAATACAGCATCACGATGATAAAGACCAAATCGCCTATAACATTGATTTGGCTTGCATAGCGGAACAGTATGGAAAGCCGCTGATAGCAGGTACTGACACACATAGCATCAATCAGTATAAAGCAGAGTGCAGAGAAATCCTTATGGAATATAAAGACCAGCACTATGCGGGCGAGGAAAACTTCGATATGGTTTTCAAGACCTATGATGAACTGGTACACTCCTATGAGATACAGAATGCACTTCCGCAAAATGTATATATGCAAGCCATAATGAATACAAATGTTATGGCAGATATGGTAGAGGATTACGATATAGACACTTCTATTAAATACCCGATTCTCTATGGCACAAAAGAGGCAGACCACGAAAAGTTCATAGAAACCATTGAATGCAAGTTTGCAGATAAGGTAGAGAGGGGTGTTATTCCCGCAGAGCAGGTTGACAATTTCAGAAAGAATATAGATGATGAAATTAAGGTCTTTACCAAAATCGGAATGGATGGCTTTATGCTTTCTATGGCAGAGATACTTGATTGGTGTCATCAGAATGGAATTGTTACAGGTACAGCAAGAGGTTCTGTTGGCGGTAGCAGAGTAGCCTATGTCACCGATATTATTGACCTTAACCCAGAGGATTGGGGAACTGTATTTTCTCGGTTCTGCAATGAGGACAGAGTAGAGGTTGGCGATATTGATATTGATATTATCGCAGATGAGGATAGACCAAAAGTATTTGAGTATGTTATAAACAGGTTCGGCAAAACTCACTGTGCAAGGGTATCGGCATTTGGTACTATCGCAGACCGAGCCGCCATAGATGTTGTCGGTGGGTATCTCTGCAAGAAATGGGAAAAAGAAAACCATAGCGGTGAAAATCCCTACTCCATAGCAAATATTAAACTCGTTAAGAAAGATTGGGGCAATGCGGTTACCGCTCTTATTAAAGAGATTGGCAGTGACCACCCCGACTATAAAGATAAATTTGAAGAGCTGATAAATAAATTTTCCCTTAAATACCCAGAAATATTTAATTACTATAAGGGATTAAGAGGGGTTAAGATTTCACAGTCTGTTCACCCTGCTGGAATGGTTATTGCTCCTATTGATATTGTGGAAGCCTACGGAGCATTTGATAAGGATGGCGAAAATTGTCTGTATTTCGATATGGATGAGTGCCACGATGTTGGTCTTGTTAAATATGACTTTCTTGGTCTTACAAATGTCAAAATAATAAAAGAAACTTGTCAGATGGTTGGTATTCCCTACCCCACATCGAGTACAATGAATTGGAATGATGAAAAGGTGTGGAATGATATGCTTAAATCACAGTACGGCATCTTTCAGATGGAGTCAGATTTTGCATTCAGCCTACTCAATCAGTTTAAGCCGAGAAATATAAAAGAGATGTCGCTGATAACTGCGGCTATCAGACCCGCTGGCGATTCATACAGAAATGACTTGATGGCGAGGAAGTATCATAAGAACTCCGACAAGGTTATTGATGATTTGCTCAAAGAGAACTACGGCTATCTTATTTACCAAGAGGATGTAATTAAGTTCCTGCAAGATATTTGTGGGTTTACCGCATCAGAAGCAGATACAATGCGAAGAGCGATAGCCAAGAAGAAAATGAACTTGATTGAAAAGGAGCTCCCCAAACTTGTAGAGGGTTATTGCAGTAAATCAACCAAGCCAAGGGATGTTGCCGAGCAGGAAGTCAAGGAATTTGTTGATATTATCCGAGATTCTTCAAGATATATGTTTGGATATAATCACTCTATTGCGTACTGTCTTGTTGGATACATCTGTGCTTACTTGCGGTATTATCACCCAGTAGAATTCATCACTGCGTTGCTCAACAATTCTGATACTGAAGAAGATATAAATAAATTTACTGAATTGGCACATGTGTATGGCATTACAATTATTGCACCTCAATATGGTTTGTCAAAAGGTAAATATTTCCCAGACGTAAAAAACAAATCAATATCACAAGGCATATCATCAATCAAATATTTATCAGATGATGTTGCGAATGCATTGTATGACATAGCTAATTCAGAAGATGCACCACAAGATTTTGTATCATTGCTTTTCAAAATCAAAAACACCAAAAACAAAATCACTTCAAAACATATAGATATATTGATTAAAATTAATTTCTTTTCTAAATTTGGAAATGTTAGAGAATTATCTCAAATATATAAAATGTTTGAAATATTTGATTTTGGTAAAAAATCAACAATAAGCAAAGATAAATTCAACAATGAAGACATAATTAATATTATTGGTTTTTATACTAATTTTGGTCTTGATAAAAGGGGCAATCCAAGCAAAAATTACATATTTCAATCCAGCACATCAGTATTAGATTGTGCCATAGAAATAGAAAAATATATTAAATCTTTACATTTAAAAGATTTGTCTCCAAAATTACAAATTAATAATTTAATAGAAAATCTTGGTTATGTTCCAGCTACAAATAAACCAGAAGATAAAATGATATTGATTATTTCATCAGTAACTCCAATAACTGGTAAAAATGGCAATGTATGGCAATACAGAGTGGGAGCCACATCATTAGGTAGCGGAAAATCAGCAAGATTATCAGTATCAAAAGAAATGTTTAATAGTTATCCATTATCTAATGGCAACATAATCAAAGCAAATGAGATTAAAAAAGATGAGAAGGGTTATTGGCATTTAACCAATTATTCAATGATATGACATATTTTATTGTATCAAATCAATCTAATAAATCTTTGATTGATAATTATGAGCCATGTAATATACATGCCATCAAATCAAAGAATAAAGTATTGAATCGTGAAGAATTTTTTTTGCAATACATTAGTATATATAATGAATTGCATGATGGTCACAATGTATTCGTGTATTGTGACAATGACCATAACATCAACATGTTATTTCAAATTTATCATATGCTGGATATGGCAGGCATATATTCAATTTTAATTTTAGATAAAGATTGTGAATTAGCTGATGCAGCTTATAGCGACCAAGTTATTATAATGGAGGAATAAAATGATAGATACTAAAATATATTACACAATTGAATACATTATTAATATAAATCTCACCTCAAATTTTTATAAGCAGTTGACAGTAGATGTCATTGCTGACAGTGAATTAGATGCATTTGGTACTGGTAAAGATTTATTAAATTTCTTATATAACATTAAAGATGATTGTATAATAAATGCTAAAATAATATCAGAAAAGCCAGTATATTATCATAAATAATGGATATAATTCAAGCATTCATGCAGTATACATATTAGATAATAAATACTGCTACTAAATGTGATGAATCATACACTCCAATAAGGTACAGAAATGAATGCTATGGTGCATATAAATTTGTGTGCAGTTTAATTAATAAGCCACAAGAGACACAATTAAGAGAATGGTTCTCACAAATCATGATTCAATTTGAATCTATTATTAATGAAAAAGAAAATTTGAGTTGAAAAATATATAAAATAGTGATATAATATTAATGTACCATGAGAGTACAAATTAAATAATAAAGAGGTTGAAAGAATGAAAACTACGATGAACAATGAAATGAAGAACATGATTGTTGGAAAGAGAGTGTATTATGCGCTCACTAACAATGTAAAAGCCAGAGATGATGACAGCGTGCTTTACATTGATGTTCTCAAACAGTATGGTTGTTCTACAAACATGAGAGCAACTACACTTGAAAAGAGGGTGTCTGAGGGTGTGCTTCCTTCCAGGGACACAGTAACAAGATACAGAAGGTATCTTCAGAGAGTAGATGAAACACTTCGTGGAACACTTTGGAACAAGCGGCAGGCATATGCCAGTGTGGTGAGAAAATCGATATGACAAAATATAAAGAGGGAAGATACACATATTATATCATTCCAGAAAGCAATATTGTTAAGTGCGTTTCAACATATGCTAAAAAGCCTTATGTTGGAATATCAAAATGCAGACCAGAAGACACTTTCAATGAAAGCATTGGAAAATACATTGCTCGTGTAAGATGTGATAATAAAATCAATCAGAAGAGAATGGAATCTCTCAATAGAGATTTGGCCATAGCCAGCAAGATGATTGATTATTGGATTGATGAGCAAGGCATGCTTCAGTCACTTATATGCAAAGCAGAAAAAGAAAGAAATGGTATCATCGCTGAATTAAAAAATATTTCAGAAGAATTGGTTTAAACTATTTATTTTCAATGATTTTTATGTATAATTTTTTGTGTTAAAATGAGGTAAAAAGTGAAATTTAATTATGTAACACTCAACAAATCAGATATTAAACTTCATGACATTGATGTTCCAGAAGACATAAGCATTTATGATATTTTGTGCATTGATGATGACATTTGTGGCACAATTATGTTTGATAATTATGTAGCATTTGTTTTAGAAGATTATTATAGCGAAGTTGATGATGATTGGCATTTCATAATATTCAAATTAAACACAAATGAGTATGACAAAAGATTATCAGAAGTTTCACGTGGTTATCATAAAGGCATGTTTTGGTTGTCAAATGAATTATATGATGAAATGAACGAAGACAATCTTAATGATATTTTTGCATATGATGAACTGGTGAATAAATTTAGAAATGAAAGTATTTATACATAAAACATTAGTTGAAAAATGGTCATCTGAATATAACAAATAGAAGCATTATAAAAGTCATGTTCTTCCTTTTCCAGAATTAGAAAAAGAAGATTTTCCACCAGAATATTATGGTGATGATATATTGCAAAGTTTGCCTATTAAAAATCCAGATGACATCAATAATTCAACTCCCAAAAAATTAATAGACACGGTCAAAGAATATATTGAAATTGATTTTGAAGACCAAGACCATAATGATATAAAATTTCCTCGTTATCCATATATGAGCATTTAGGCATATGATAAATATGCTGAAAAATTAGCACAAGCTCCTGCCGGTACGCTTGAATCAAATTCAAGCGTAATCGGTTGGATAAATTATAGCTTGTCAAAAAGCACTGACAATCCGCCAAGTCCAAAAATTGTCAAAATCAGACAAAACACAATCATGCCTTTAATTAAAAAATTAGGCGATGAAAAAGAATATGGAGAAATGGTTGTCACAGGATTAGATGGTGACATCATTAGTTTTTCTCTCATATACAATCCATGGTTTAAAACTGATAGAGAATATATCAGGGCAGTTTATAATTTAGATGGCACACCTATAAAAGAAAACAAGTTTGCATGGAAAATGTTTGAACAAGACAAAGAAGCAGTTAAATTAGTTAATGATTATTTTATGACTCATAAACAAGTGAGTGAGTCTTATTCTTCGCCCAAACCCATCATGAGCAGACAAGCCCAAGTGATAGGCTACATACAAACTAATAATGATAATGGCGACCAAGTACTAACTGATAGATTTAGACAGATAAAAGGTTGGTACAGAGCCAAACAAAATATTACAGTAGACAGATATAACAAAGTGGTTGGATTTGGCAATTTGTTATATGGTCTTTTAGATAAAAAATAGTGAATGATGTGATGTTGACATGATTATTTCCGAACATTATACCAATGGTTTAAATAATTATTATGGTTATATTGCTAGACGCATTAGAATCACTGAAAACAATATTATTAGTAAACCTATAAACAACATAGTAGAAAAAATCGTAGATGAAGTTCCTCGTGATTTAATGGGTGGAATGATAGTTTTATCTACTGATGTTAATGCAACAAAACAAAGTGAAAACAGAATAGTTGATTTTATTAAGAAAAAAGCAAAAACATTATATAATCGTTTAGCATATACCAAGAAAATTGATAGAATCACTAAACAGTTTTTAAAGAAAAATCCAAACACAAATTTAGATGAATATCAGATACAAGGTTGGACCATTGGTAAATTTCTCAATGGCAGATATAGAGCAAATGATGGCAGTGTGTTTGATGAAAATTCTATATCTGTAGAACTGATATACACACCAATAAAAGAAGTCATTAAAGTGGCTGAAGAATTATGCAGACAATTTGACCAAGAATCAGTATTGGTCAAAGATTATGCCAACAACAAAATTTTGTTTGTTGATGGGGAAAAAGATAATCCAGACGATTAAGAGGTAATATCAAAACGAAAAATAAAAAAATTATAAACAGCATATATTAAATTATGCTGTTTATTTTTATCCAATAAATATAGAAGGTTAACAAATGGAAACAAAAAACAACATCGTTTTATACACAATTGGATGTCCTAATTGCAAAACACTTGAACGACGATTGAATGCCAAAAAAATTGAATATGACATAATTTCTGACGTTGACATCATGAATGAAAAAGGCATTAAATCAGCACCTATGCTTGAAGTCAATGGAGAAATTCTTAATTTTGGAAAAGCATTGCAATGGGTAAACAAATATGGAGTATAAAACAAAGCTAGACAGAAATTTTACAATTAAGTACAATCAATTAATAGACACATACGGAGAAGAAATGGCAAAACTCAATGGTTTGTCTTCAAATCAATTGAGCTTAACAAATTTCATAGATGGATTTGCCAATGTAGGTTCCGTTGCCGATGCTTCAATAGATGGTTCTGCAAATGTGCATAGTAAAGATATTGTATCTTTACTTCATGAAATGCCAAAGTCAGAACAAAAATTACTTTCATTTCATAAAATATATTATGAAATGAATAAAAAATATGGCAAAGCAATTGCTGATGAATGGTTTGAAAAAGAATGGATTGGTTGGTTATATTTGCACGATGCCAACACTTCAAGTTTTTATCCATATTGTTTTGCATATGATTTAAAAAGAATGGCAGAAGAAGGATTGTTTTGGCTTCCTCATCACAATCATCTTCCACCCAAACACTTAGAAACATTTGTTGATTTCGTTAAAGAATTTATTAATTTCGTTTCAAACAGACAGTCAGGTGCATGTGGTCTTCCAAATTTAATTCCATACATGTATTACTTTTGGAAGGAAGATGTTGAAAATGGTTGTTATTATGGAACACCAGAAAAATTTGCAAAGCAACACATACAGAGATTTATTTATGCAGTAAATCAACCATATGTAAGGGATGGTTTGCAAAGTGCATTTACAAACACCAGCATATTTGACCACGAGTATTTATATGCATTGTTTGGTGGCACACAATTTCCAGATGGAACTGATATGATTGATGACATTGAGGGCATCATGGAGTTCCAAAAATGGTACATGGAAGAGTTTTCTCACATTCGTGCTGAAAACATGTTTACGTTTCCTGTTAATTCAATATCCATATTGAAAGATGAAAATGGATATCCAGCAGATGAAGAATTTGCAAAATGGGCAATTGAACATAATATGAAATGGTCTGACAGTAATATATTTGTAGATGACAGTGTAACAAGTTTGTCTAATTGTTGCCGGCTCAAAAGCAATATTACTGACATAGGATATTTCAACAGTATTGGTGGCACTGCACTGAAGGTTGGCAGTGTGAAAGTGTCCACAATCAACATGGAAAGAATTGCTCTTGAATCAAATTCTGAAGAAGAATATATAAACAATCTTTCACACATAGTATTACTTGATTTACAAGTGCTTGATGTGGTCAGAAACATTTTACAACGCAATGTAGAAAAAGGTTTGTTAAATAATTTTCAAGATGGTTTGTTAGATTTTGAGCACTTGTACAATACCATAGGATTTATTGGTATGTATGAAACCATGAAAATATTTGGTTATACCACACAAGATGAATTTGGAAATACTTTCTATACCAAAGACGCTGAAAGATTTGGTGAAAAAATATTTGATACAATTCATGCAATTAAAAATGAATTTATTCAAGATAAAAATTATGTTGCAAATACTGAACAAATTCCAGGTGAATCAGCTGCAGTCAAACTCAGAAATAAAGACAAGCTAATTTTTGGTGACAAAGTTCCAAATGATTTACCAATGCTTGGCAATCAGTTCATACCATTAGGCATTAAAACCACATTGAGTGAAAGAATTAGAATAGCTTCAATGTTTGATGGTTTTTGCAATGGTGGTTCAATTCTTCATATCAACATAGATGCTCCATTTAATAATTTTGAAACTGCTTGGAAAATGTTTTTATATGTAGTACATCAAGGCGTAACATATTTTGCATTTAATCCTAAGATATATTCTTGTAAAAACAATCATGCTTTTTATGACAATAAATGTCCTAAATGTGGCAATCCTATTCACACTGTATGGTCGAGGATAGTGGGATTCTTTACTCCAGAAGTCACATATTCAAAAGAAAGAAAACAAGAATTTTCAATGAGATTATGGGAAGATATTAACCAAGACATTAAATGAAATGAACAAAAATAATTTATTTTTTTCCACACCTTCAAAATTTGATGTTTCAAAAGGCATGATGCCATCAGAAGAAGGCAATCATTTTTGGTTGTCTGTCAAAGATGCTAAAGAAGGCAAAAATTCACTTCAACATCGCCATGTGTATTCAATATATTCTTCTGATTTAAAAAAGCCGTTGATAATTGATGAGGACATCATATTGTGGAGTGGTGATAATTTAAAAGAATTGATGTTGTGCAAATTGAATGAAGAACCATATGACATTTGGGCAGATGGAACTGACATTATTTTGCCAGACCAAGTACACATTAATTTAAGTGAACGAGATAGACATCAATTGAATAAAATCAAAGATATAGATGATTTTTTTGATTTTATCAGGTCAAAAGGTTATGACCATGTCAAATATAAAAACACACAAGAGCTAAATTCAGATTCTGTCATATTGAATCATGACAGTAATTATGATTACAGTACATTAACAGAAATAAAATGATATTAAAAGATATTAAAGATTACGATATAGTTAATTATAAAAAACCTTCTTTATTCATTGCTTTTCCATATTGCACTTTTAAATGCGACAAAGAAAATGGAAATCAATATTGTCACAATTGGTTATTAACGCAACAATCAGACATTGATATTGATACCACAGATTTGATTGACAAATATTATAATCCAACAACAGTAAATTCAATAGTTTGCGGTGGATTGGAACCATTTGATAGTTGGTCAGATTTGTATGAGTTGATATATACATTCAGAATTCAGTATGGGTATGATGATGACATAGTCATATATACTGGATATGAAGAAGATGAAATCTATAATCAAATCAATTGTTTAAGAGCATTTAAAAACATCATCATCAAATTTGGACGATATAGACCAAATCAATCACCTCATAAAGATGAATTGCTTGGTGTGAACTTGGCAAATAAAGAACAATATGCGGTAAAAATATCATAAAATTAAAAGCAACTCTATTCTGAGTTGCTTTTTTTAAAAAAAAGTGATATAATATTAATGTAGAAAATGAAAGAGGTGCTGAATATGAAACTTGAAAATGTTAAAAATGTTATTGTTGCAAAAAAGAATGGTGTGTTTTTCAGAATCAATTACAGAACAGAAATTCCTGTCAAAGCCGAATTTAAAAAAGCTGGCATCAATCTCGTAAAATTCACAGAGAAAACTGTTCGCACAGGTGTTAATTATGAGCACATTCAGGCTGTCATTGACAAAAAGTCAGCTGAAGATTATGTTGCTCCTGCTCATCGTGAAAATCACAAAGATTGGATTGTGAACAATAAATTGTTTTACAACACCAATACAAATAAGTATTATGTAAGACTTGCACATTGCAATGGTTCCAAAGCAAAGTCCAAATATGTTGCTTATGGTGCAGATGGCAATGAAATTGAATTTGACAAAAACTATGCCGTCAATTCTTATTGGAACAAATCCAACAACGACATTAAATCAGTGTTTGATGTCAATGTAGACAACATTATGTCAATAGCATAATGTAATAAAATCACAATTGTATAATTTCATAACAGAGTTGATGTTATACATAAATTGTGATATAATATTATATAATAAATAAACAAAGGTAATATTATGAAAATCCTTTATGTTCATGGTTATGGTGGAACACAAGATGGTCCTACCAGTCAACTCATCCGTAGTGTCCGTGTAAACGATGAAGTGTTTGCACCTCAGTTTGATTACAAACATCCAGATATAGCATTAAGTGAAATACGACATCACATTAATTCATATCGACCAGATGTTATTATTGCATCATCACTGGGAGCATTCTATCTATTGCATAAGAATTGTGGCATTCATAGGGTATTAATCAATCCAGCTTTACCAAAAGATTTGATGAAAATAGACAACGATGAAACATTTATCAAATCACTCAAAGCATTAGAAGATAAATTACCTGAACATTCAGTAGAAATGGTAGATTTCATATTTGGTTTAAAAGATGAAATTGCACCAAACTCAAAATATTTCATTGAAAAATATCTTGGTAATTCAGAATTCAGATTTAATACAAGCCTAAATATGGGTCATGAACTGTCAGAACAGTATGCAAATGGATATTTTAACAGTATAATGAACATCATTGAATGGGAAGTACGGTTATTTGGTTCTGAAAGAGATTTTACAAATGAAAATATAGATTACTGAACATATAATCAATTTGTGGCCTGAAGATAAATCAAATAAACAAAAATATCTCAACGAAGTTTGGGACATGATTGAAACAGCTTATGAACCCATAGGTGGTTGCAATTGTGATAAATCTGAATTATTAGGTGATAATGTTTATTGGAAATTATCTAAACGTAATGGAAAAATAGTTTGTGCATTTCTTTACAAATTAACAAAGTTTGGTCGCAAAATGTTTTTGTTGGCTACTGATGGTACTCAATAGGGTGGTCAAGATTTAAGAAAAATCGTTGAAGAAGATATAAAGCAATTAGATAGAAACTTTTATACTGAAGTATCTGGAAAACCAGAATATTTATATATTAAACGTGGTGCATAGAAAGTTCCAGTGGACAAAGTTAAACGTATTTTAGGTCCAACAAAAGAAATCGTTCCAACAGATGACGAATATCATTATGAGCGTGCTATTGGTCCCAACAAAGTAAAACACACCAAAATTATGGTTGGAAATCCTAAAATAAATCCAGACGACATATGATTATAATATATTAGATAAGTGAAAAGTCAAACAACAAAAGATTGGCACAACACAAAGAATCATTGATATACAAACCATACAGAGAACTTGATTTTGATATGAACAATTATAAAATTACCCACATCATGTTTAAGTATTGGGATATCAAAAAAATGTTCTATGAATCTATTTTAAGCCAGATAGAAAAAGATTTCAAGAGTTTTTATACATTTGAAGCAAGGCCTGAAAATGGCATTGTGGTGTCTGATTTAGTAAAAATTGGTCAAGATTTATATTATTATAATGAAAACAAACAATGGCTATATTTAGGTAAACAACCTGTAATGAGGTATTAAAATTATGGAATTATATGATTGGATTTTAAATGCGAGTTACAGTGGTCTCAGTATTGATACAATAATTCGTGTTTATGCAAATGGTGGAAATGGCAAGTTGTTAGTTAAAGGCGCTTTAGATGACATATTTCAAGAATGTCATAGAGAAAGTGGATTGGCAGAATCTACAATATTAAATTGGTGTGTTACATCAAAAAATGTCATAATCATCAATATTGAAGATGACCCATATGATGCTTGGATTTGATGTTCAATATCAATTAAACATATGTAAAACGGTTTGAAATATAACCGTTTTTTATTTTGAGTTGATTTTCAAATAAAAAAGTGATATAATATTAGTGTAGAAAAAAGAAGAGGTATTAGTTTTATGCAGCTCAACAAAAACGAAGTCAATCAGATACTCAAAACCCTTCCTATTGGATATTATGCCAAAACGGGTGTGGATGTAGAATGTGCAGACGGCGATGCTTGTTATTTTGACAATCATTCAGACAAAATAGTGATTGGCTATGACATCGTCAATCATGCACTTGCAACTGTTGATGACAGTTTTGACCCTGAGGTTGCTGTCAGAACTATTCTTTATCATGAAGTGTCTCATCTGATATTGAGCCCCAGATATTATATTGAGAACACCAAATATTTCACCAATATATTTGCCAGTTATGTTGCAGAACATATATTTATCAATTTGTCTCATCCTGAGTGTTTGGATTTAATCAACATTTTTGAAGACGAACGCATTGAATCCGTGCTCAAAAATTATTACCTCAGAACAAATTTCAAATGGTTCGTCAAAACTCAGTATCATGGCCAGAAACCTCATGATGTCAGAGAATTGTTTTACTATGCAGTCAGATATCGCATTTGTGATGACAAAAACATTCTTGACATGGTGTCTTCAGCCATTGCCGAATTCAAAGGTTTTTCAAGGGAAGTTTCTTACATTCCTGAAGAAGATAAAACTCTTGCCAATTACATTTCTGCAATTGCAAACATATATGTTGCTTGTTACAAGCTCATGATGAAAATGAGTGCTGAGAAAAACAATCAGAATGCACAGAATGATGAGCAAGATGAATCTGATGAACAGAACAACGAAACATCAAATGTTGCACAGTCAATGGCTAGTGAACAGGGTGATGATGAAGATGGTGAAAATGAATCCACAACTGTTATTGATTGTGGCGAAAAAACACCTGACGATGACAAACAGACAGAATGTGATGGCAGCACTGTTGAAGGCGTTGGTGAAGCTCCTCAATCAGGTGACAATGAAACGCTTGACAATGAATCAATTGACCGTCTCTTTGAACGTGTATTCTGTGCCACACGCAATGATGCCATGGCCACTGAATTCAGAAGAATTTTCAAACAGTTCAAAACTCGTGGCAATGTTGGTGGTCATGTCAATGCTTATTCTGGTGTAATCAATCCTAGAAACATTGGTAACTCTGATTACAAATACTTCACCAGAACCAATACTGAAAACAACGGTGGTGCTGGCAAACTTCATCTTAATCTTTGGATTGATTGTTCTGGTTCATACACCAAGAATGTTGTAGTGACAAATCAAATAATCAAAGCTCTTGAAATTGTTGAAAGAGAAAACAAAATATTCAGTTTTGATGTCATTGAAATCAACTGGGGTGTTGTTGTGCATGACAAGAACAACAGATACATCACAGCTGGTGGTGGCAACAAATTAGATTATGAATATTTCGATGCTTTCAGACGTATGCAGAAAGCAGATGCAAGAAATTACAACATAGTGCTTTATGATGGTGTAGCTTGGTGGAACACAAATGAAGTTTCCAATTTCAAAGCTTGGAACCACAACAATGTATTTATCATTGCAGATGAAGACAATGCCAAGTACATCAAAACAAAATGCAAAGCTGCTAAAACACTGTTTGTTACAAGTGGAATGCTTTGGAACAAATCTTATGCAACAATGCTTAGCGAAAAAATATATGACATACTCAGAATCGCTTTTGGGGCTTAGTAAAAACTAAGTCCTTTTGTTTTGAGTTGATTTTAGACAAAAAAAGTGATATAATATTAGTGTAAAAAAAAGAAGAGATAAAATTTTGAGAGGTGTTAATATGAAAATTTATGGAACTAAGCTTGAAATCAAAAAAACCTATGCTGGCGAACTGCTTTCCAATGTGTTCAATCCAGCTCTTGATATGGTTGTGATTGAAAAGTCTGTTGTGGGCACATCTGCTTATTATGCTCTTGAAACTGTGCTTAAAATATGCCGCAAACAAGATAGTGACAAAAATTATCTTGGCAAATGGGCAATGTCCAATCTCGCTAGCAAAAACATTGATACTCTTTCTGCTCTTGGTTATGGTCAGAAATGGAATTTCAAATCTGTTATAGAAGATTCAACCATTTATGACTACATCAAGGTGAGATACATTGACAACAATGAGTCAATCAGTTCAATAGAAAACACCACTCAGTTTGAGCATACGGTTGTTGAAAAAACCAAAAGAACAAGAACCAACAAGAAAAAGCCTGCATTCGCTTCAAATGATGTTAAATCAACTAAAGTGTTTGACCTTGAAGCGCTGAAAGTTGCTGTTGGCAAACTGATTGACTTCTTCACTGAATTTGATTTTGAACCCAATTTCAGGTTCATAAACACTCTATCCAGAAATTGTGATAGCAAAAGAGCTGCTACCAAATACATTCACAATTATTTTGCTCTCATTGACTCTCCTCATGCCAATGAAATAGATGAAAAAATGAAATCCGTCGAATTTGATGCAATATACAATGGTCTTTCCGCTCAGACCACTGAAAAAATCATCAACAACAGGCTCAAGATTTATTATGGTGCTCAAGGCACTGGCAAAACTACCAAAGCTTGTGATGAAGCAGACAACCGTTGTATAGTGTGCAACAATTCAATGCTTCCTGCAGATCTCATGCAAGACTTTGATTTTGATGATGGTAAAGCTGCTTTCAAGTCTTCTGCTTTGTATGATGCCATTGTCAATGGTAAAACGATTGTTCTTGATGAAATCAATCTTCTTCCTTTTGAATCACTTCGCTTCCTTCAGGGCATTGTTGATGGAAAATCTTCATTCATATACAAAAATGAAGAAGTCAAAATTGCTGATGGTTTCAAAATCATAGGCACAATGAACCTCTTTGTGAATGGCATGGCTTATGCTCTTCCTTCTCCTCTGGTTGACAGATGTGAAAGCATTGAAGAGTTTAAACTCACTGCTAATGACCTCATTTATGCTATTGCATAAACTAATATTTATCATGACCACTTGCTTCAATGCAAGTGGTTTGTTTTTATTGATTTGTTGTATAATGCCACTAAATGCACCAGGTTGAAAGTTTTGTGTTTATGCATAGCAATACATAGATTATCATTAAATTCAATAGCAATCAAATGGTTGCAATGTATAAAATTTAATACATTGATTATGTTGCAATGTATAATTTTGTGAATCATTTATGCAGGTATTCGTTGATATGAATTATAAATTTTTAGAAAAATATGAATTTGAGATACATGACATTTTGAATCCCAGAGTATGGGAAGAAGATGGTTATTTAAAACCTAAAATCAAAAATGGCATATTAGAAATAGTTGATGAATTTCAAAAATATATAGATTTTGATTTACCCGTAATTGACGTTGTTTTAGTTGGTTCTAATGCAAGCTACAATTATACTGATAAATCAGATTTAGACATTCATTTAATAGTTAATTTTGATAACATAGATGAAAACAAGGAATTAGTCAATGCATTATGTCAAAGTTGGAAATCTTTATTCAATAATTCCTATGATATAATGCTTGGTGGTCAACCAGTTGAAATGTACATAGAAGATATGCAAACATCAACTAATTCAAATGGCATTTATTCTGTATTAAATGATAGATGGCTTAAATTTCCAGAACCCATTGAAGTTCCAGAATTTAATATAGACAATGAATTAGAAGAAGTTAAAATAGCTGTTGATGATGCTTTAAATTCAAATAACTATGATGAAGTATCTAAAATGATTGATTGGTTATATTACCAAAGAAAATTAGCTTTACAGCTTGAGGGTGAATTTTCAGTAGGAAACTTAATTTTCAAAGCAATAAGAAATGAAGGCTTGCTTGATAAATTAAAAGAAGAAAAATTAAGATTACGTTCTGAAGAACTTACTGTAGAAGGATTAGATAAATGTTCACTATAAATAATTAGATACTGCAAATGAATAGGGGAGATGATATTGATTTTACTTTTATAATCAATAGTGGCACACCTCTTTTACCAGTTATAGAAATACTTGAACCCATTATATTTGAACCAGAAGTTGAAGGCGAAGAACCTCATGTAGAAAATGAATGTCTTTATTTTGGTGTTATGGAAGCAAATCAAAAATGGGAAGATTCAATTATCAGAAAGAAATTAACACCAGCTGATTAGGATGAACATGGCAATATTCATTTGCATTTAAATTCAGAAGATACAGAAAATCTTGCTCCTGGAACATATTGGTATATGGTTAAGATTTATTTCTGGGATAGGGAATTACAAAAGTTTGTAATAAACACAATTTGCAATAAAACAAAATTTATTATTTGGTGAGTAATAAATGAAATCAAAATATATTAACGGTACAATAAATAAAGACATCTATATTCATACAGATGCAAATACAGAGCATAGAATAGATGTTCTTGAAGAAGAAATACAAACCAAGCAAGATAAATTAACTGCTGGTGAAAATATTACAATAGAAAATAATGTTATTTCCGCTACTGCTTCCATAGATCCATCTATGATTACTACGGAAGTAAATGCGCAATCTACTGATGAATAGATACCTACCGCAAAAGCAGTATACAATGCTATCTCTGGTTCTTTTTATGATAGCATTGTATATTATGATGATAATGCTACATTTGATGACAACGAGGCATATCTTGGTGAATTTAATATACCTGCAGATATACAAGAATTAAAAGTAACAATTGATGGTACAGAATATACATTAAAAAAATATACAGATGGCGAATATTATGGGTGGGCAAATGAGGATTCTAGTGTAGAGATATAGAACGATGGTAACGCTTGTTATATTTGGGCTGTTGACACTTCTGGTCAGACTTTGCCAGTAAAAGTAGAGGGGCAAGTACTTAGTTCAGAATTTGTTAATGCAGTAAATAATGCCATTACTTATTATGATGTATATTTGGATAATCAAACAGTTACATTTAATGAGCATAATGTTGCAGAACTTGGTTTATTAGATATAAATCCAGAAGAAACGCAAAAACTCATATTAACTGTATACGGTCACTAGTCTGAATATGTATGGGATAATAGTGAAGATTGTTTTATACATACGGATGATGGAAGCGCCATATTTGATGAAGAAGGCGTGTGGTATTTATATGTTCCAAATTCGGCGTGTGCTGAGATAACTATTTCTTTATCTTCTGGAGATGTAAAAGAAGATTTTAAAGAAGCCGTTGAAGCAGTTGGTGCTGGTGCAACAGTATTTGAAGTAGAATATGGAACAATAAAAAGCAATCCATACGGTGCTTACACATTATTGAATGGCAAAACAATGGATGATATTGCCGATGCTTTCTATGATAGCAAGCCAGTATATTTAATGTGTGGCTATGGATATACTCAAACCGATTAGAGTGTTCAATTAGACAAAGGAACAAAATCTATTTCTACTCTTTAGCCTTGCATAACATTATGGCAAGTAGAATATGTAGGAAATGAACACATTATAAAAGATGTATCAGGTTCAGATTATACTATAAAAACTAATGTTGCTCAAGTCTGTACAGATGTAAACGCAAAAACATATAAAAATATCAGACTTATTTGTAATGCTGGTGGCGATGATAATAAATTTTTTGGTTATGAAGAAGAACTTAATGTAACATTTGAACTTACTTCTAACTTTCCAAAGTTAAATGCTTATGAACCTACCGAGTGGTTTTTAACTGATGATAAAAGACCATCGGATATATATAATGCTTTTAGTGCTGGTAAAACAGTATATTTGACCACAAATTATAACTATGTAACATATAGATATATTGTAACATCTGCTCAATATACTCAACCAGTAGAAAGTATTAATATAAAAGCAGGCAATACTCATATGTATGATATTTATGCAGAATCATTTGCTGGCATTGACCCAGATGAAAATGCATAGATGAAGTATTTGCAATTGGACGATACAGAAAATGGGCAGCCATTTATTTTATATAACAAAACGTTGGTGGATGAAACATCAAGTGAGTTTTCAGATATTAAATCGTCTGTTAAATCGTTTGTTGTATTTGATGGCGATTTAACTTTAGAAGAATACTTCGACCCAAACAATGATGTTAATATAGGGAGAATTGTTAATCCTTCTGAATTTGACGAAATAGAAAATGGAGACGCCAGAAGTACATCACATTGTCCGGCGCTTTATGATTATGTGGAAATAGATGGGGAACCACTTGTTAAAGCAAGAAATTCGCCATTGTGGTATTCTAGTGACGATGAAAGTTTTGTATCAATTGGAAATGAAGATGGTATAGGCGAAGACGTATATCTAGAAATACGAGCTAATTCTGCGGGTACACACCATATAAAAATATTGGCATCATACGGTGGCACCGCTTATATAGGTTATGGTGGAGCAAGTATAACGGCTTATTTGAATTTAACTCCAAGAGATGTTAAGATTGCTTATCGTACACTTAAAAAAGTAATATTAGCTTTTTAGCCATTGGGTGGTGGACCATCAGCTAATTATTCTACATTATCTCATTTTAATGAGTTAGAAGATTTAAACGAAGAAGAGTTATATACTATCGAATGTGGTGGATTTGCATATTTTGCTAAATATCTCAGAAATTTTAAATCAGATTCCTCTTTGCGGACAACTAGAATTGACGCTACCATAGTTAATTATTTTGAAACTTCAGACACATATCCAGAAGATAGCGTAATATCTTCCAGTATATCCCCAGACCAACTTATTTCTGCAATTAACAGCGGAATGATGGTAAATATTTCATTTGTAAGGTCATTCGGGGATGGTGCAACCACAGATGTTGTTCCCAGCATATATTATCAAATAACGAATAATGAAACATATGGGATATATACTATAGAATTGCAACCACCCTATAATTATAGTGGGGTAGCTCTTCACGGCATAACTACTAATAATTTATTTGATAAATCTAATGAGTGGTATCATATGATAAATCCATTAAATTTAAATGTAGACGACCCAACTGAGCCAGATGTCGAAATACCTCCAACTCCCGACCCCGGAATGGGAATGGAAGATATGTAATTCAACATAATATTCAAAGAGCGTAATTAAGTTTACGCTCTTTTTAATTTAGTCTAGATGTATAATTTATTTGAAAAATAACAATTCGTTGAGTACAATTCCATGCCTGAATATATTACTAAAATAAATCAAAACGGAACTGAATATAATATAAAAGATGCGGTTAGTGGATATATAACTGATGCTGACCTTCCAAACATAACAGTAAATACAAATACTAAAACATTGGTAATTGTATAGACTGTTAATAATGCAGATGATGAGAATTTTTAATTATGGCAATAGTTTATACTGATAGTCAGAACTATACAGATATTGCTTCTGCCATAAGAACAAAACTTGGTGTAGCAACTACATACAAACCAAGTGAAATGGCATCTGCAATATTATCTATTTCAGGTGGTGGTGGTACAATAAATAACCAAGATAAATCAGTAACACCAACTACATCAGCACAATCTGTTACTTATGATACTGGTTATACTGGTTTAGGTACAGTTACAGTAAATGCGATACCATCTTCTTATATAATACCAACTGGAACTTCAACCGTAGATAGCAACGGCACTTACGACATTACAAGTTATGCAAGTGTTAGTGTAGCAATACCACATGCTGATTATATTAAAAAATATAATGACATTGCGAATTTTAAAGCATTTGCAGATGAAAGTGCTACATCAGTATGGTATGGGGCATTTGCTTATACATCGAATTTAAGTTCAGTAAGTTTTCCAAATGTTACATCAATTGGTAACTATGCATTTGCTTATTGCTATAAATTAAGAACAATATATTTTCCAAAAGTAAAGTCAATCGCTACATATGCTTTCCAGTATTGTTCAAGTATGAACTATGCAATAAATTCAGCAAATTTTCCTGAATTAACTGGAACATTGAATGGCTACGTATTCAGGGGTTGTCAATATTTAACTGGTGTTGATTTACCTAATGTAACTTCATTAGGCGTTCAAACATTTTCCGCTTGTTCAAGAATAACTACAGTTAATTTGCCAAAAGTTACTTCAGTTGGTGCTGGTGCATTTTCATACTTAACAACTTGTTCTCAATATAGTTTACCATTACTTACTTATGTAGCGTCCAATACTTTTACAAGTAACTGGGCACTTAGTTCAATAACATTGCCAAAGGTTGCTACGATTTCTGCTTATGCATTTAGGTATTGTTCTGCATTGATGAGTATTTATTTAACAGGAAGCACAGTGCCGACATTAAATGCATCTGCTTTCTTAAATATGCCATTATCGGTTAGTGTAAATAATGTATATGGTTCAGTATTTGTTCCATCTTCATTATATGCTACATACATTGCGGCAACCAACTGGGTAACATATAAAAATAGAATTGTCTCTGTCTAAGGGGGAATAATAAATTATGCCAAATGATATAATACAACATATTTCCCTTGATGGAGTTACTTACGATATAGTTGGTAATGACCCCAATGCGGTACAAGATGTAGAAATAAATGGTACTTCTGTAGTATCATCTAATACTGCCAATATTATCACTGGTTTTTCAATGACATATGACCATGATGATGCTGACGACAATAGTGTATATGTTTTAGATAATGGAGCTACACTATTAGATATATATAATGCTTCGTTAATAAACCCCAATATATGCTTATATAAGATATATGATGGTATGCCAGAGGATATATATTTAGCAAATGCTATTTCACGGACAGGGGCTAATTTTTATTTCACATTTACACGTATTGGTGGCAGTATATATGATTTATATACTGCTGGAACTAGTGGTATTGCTACCGACAATTAGATTACCGTATTTTATAATGAAGTAACCGCAGTACAAGATGTAACAGTTAATGGCAATACAGTTGTTAATGCTTCGAAAATAGCGGTCTTATCTGAAACTACTGCTATAACTTCATTAACATCAACATCATTTACTCCAAAAACAGGAATATCTGTTGCTGGTAGTGCTACTGCAGTTACATCGTTAAGCACATCTTCATTCACGCCAAAAACAGGAATTTCAGTAACAGCAAGTGCAAACGCAATAACATCACTTGCAACTTCATCTTTTACTCCAAAAACTGGTATATCGGTTACCGCAAGTGAAAGCGCAATAACAAAACTTGCTACCGCATCATTTACTCCAAAAACAGGAATAAGTGTGACTGGTAGTGCAACGGCTGTTACTGCATTATCTACATCATCTTTCACACCAAAAACAGGGATAAACGTAACTGCATCAGAATCTGCCATTACAAAATTAGCGACGGCTTCGTTTACACCAAAAACAGGCATTAGTGTTACAGGTTCTGCAACCGCAATTACCGCTTTATCAACTTCTTCAATAACTCCAGTAACTGGTGTTTCTGTTACATCAAGTGCCAATGCCATTACAGCGTTGACCACAACATCATTTACACCTAAAACTGGAATAAGTGTTACTGCAAGCGCTGATGCTATTACTTCTTTAGCAACTGCTTCGTTTACTCCTAAAACTGGAATATCAGTAACATCTTCGATAAATGCTATCACGGCATTAACCACTTCTTCAATAACACCAGTAACTGCGAAAACAGGATTATTATCTGCTACATATTCAAGTGGTATATTAACATTTACATCTGGAGATACAATAACTGCTGGTACGGCTATTACGGTAGCAACTGGCGTTAGTGCATCGGCTACAGTTCTTAAATCTGTTTCACTTACTGACGGAACTGCTATCAATTATGTCAGTGGCGTTGGTTCGTCACAGACATTCTTAAAAACAGTTTCTTTGACCGATGGTTCTGCTATGACAATAGCAACAGGGGTAAGTGCTTCGGCAGCATTTGTTAAATCTGTATCATTGACAACTGGTACGGCGTTTAACGTAGCAACTGGAGCAAGCACAACTGATACATTTGTTAAGTCAATCTCATTAACGGATGGTTCGGCAATAACATATGTAAGCGGTGTTAGTGCATCTGCTACATTTATAAAAACAGTATCACTTACCGATGGTACTTCATTCAATTTTGTCACAGGGGCAAGCACAACTGATACTTTCGTTAAGTCTATATCGCTTACCGATGGAAGTGCAATTACTTATGTTTCTGGTGTTAGTGCTTCCGCGACATTCTTAAAGACGGTTGCACTCACAGACGGAACTGCAATGAGCATCGTAACTGGTATTGGTTCTTCAGATACATTCTTAAAAACTGTTTCGCTTACAAATGGTACGGCGTTCAGTGTGGTCACTGGTGCAAGTACTACAGATACATTCCTCAAATCAGTTACGCTCACCAATGGCACATCAATCAATGTTGTTACTGGAATAGGTTCATCTCAAAACTTTGTGTATAATCCAAATAAATAAAATAGGTAATTTAAATGGCTTCAAGTGGAACAATAGGAAAATTTAATACTGGTGGTAATGACTATTTAATTGCTTCTACTGCTTTTGCCACTTGTAGTACTGGGGCTGATACTGCCGCTAAGGTTGCTACGATATAGGATAGTGCAAGTTTCACTTTAATTACTGGTATTACAATCAATGTAAAGTTTACATATGCGAATACCACTTCTGCTCCTACATTAAATGTAAATTCGACTGGTGCGCTCACAATCATTGGCGCTAAAAGATGGGATGCTGGTTCAGTTGTTTCATTCACTTATGATGGAACAAACTGGATTCAAACAGATGTGGGTGCAGAGTTATTTGAATGTACAATTGGGACAACTACCTATGCATAGATAACATCAGCATTGAGCGCAGGACAAATTCCATATTTGAATCCCGGTGGTTATGCTGGCATAGCTTGGTTATCAGCCCATGATGATGATGTGCTCGGTTTTGAAAACTATGAGTTTACTGGATATTATCTTGGCAATACAATGTATACTGTAACGTGTTGGTCAGATACCACAAAAGGTACTAATGGTTGGGAAGCGAATGAACAGTATTTTATTGGAACAACTGTAATAGATGAAAATTCCACTAACGACCAAATCCCAACTGCTCTTGCAGTATATAATGCATTATCAAGTTTCAGTAGTGGTACATAGGTCATAATTCGTGACTGGAGTGATAGCTAATGATTCTTAAATTAGGTAGTATAACAGTTTCTCCAGTAGTAACAGTATATCCATCAACAATGTCTTTACAGACAAAAACTATAAGTGCTTCAACTGTTAGTTTGTCAGTTTAGGCAGATTCTGGCTATTATGGACTTCAAACTGTTAATATAAACGCAGTCACATCATCCATTGACAGTAACATTCAAGCAGGAAATATCAAAAGCGGTGTTACAATATTAGGTGTAACAGGTACATTATCTGGTGGCGGCACAACAATAAATAACCAAAATAAAACTGTTTCGCCATCAACTGCAAGTTTTTCAGTAACATATGACTCTGGTTACACTGGTTTAAGTGTGGTTACTGTTAATGCTATGACATTAGGTGCAGTTACAGTTCCTGCTACTGGTTCTGCAACTGGGGCTACTGTTACAACAGGCACAAACACAGTAACATTCACAAAAGCAGTTTCTTTAACTCCTAATGTAACATCGGCTGGTTATATTTCACAAGGAACTGTTGGCAATACAACAATTTCATTAACCGCTACAATTTCTACACAAGCGGCAAAAACAGTTACACCATCTACTACATCACAAACTGCATTAGCATCACAAGTATATACAACAGGTGCTATTACAGTTGCGGCGGTCACTTCTGCTATTGATGCCAATATATCGGCAGGAAATATCAAAAGCGGAGTAAATATATTAGGTGTCACAGGTAATTTAGTTGGAGTAAGTCATACAACTTCAACAATAACACCTACAACAGCACAACAAACAATTTCACCTGCTTCTCCTTATAATGGATTTAGTTAGGTGACAGTCAATGCCGTTACATCTGCAATAAGCGGAAATATCACCGCAGGAAATATTAAATCTGGTGTAACGATTCTTGGAGTTACTGGTAATCTTGTTTCTTTAAATGCAACAACAAGCACAGTAAATCCTTCAACTACTTCACAAACAGTAAGTCCAGCATCTCCATATAATGGTTTTTCACAGTTAACATTAAACGCTGTTACTTCTTCAATAGATGCAAATATAACCGCTGGTAATATAAAGTCTGGAGTTACTATTTTAGGAGTAACTGGTACTTATGCAGGAGCAACGCCTACAACAACAACATTAACAGTTAACCCGTCAACAGTTGCTTCCACATATACACCTACCGCTGGAACTTATTATTCACAAGTTACCGCAAATGCAGTTACATCTTCAATTGATAGTAACATTCAAGCAAGTAACATTTTATCAGGTGTAACAATATTAGGTGTGGCTGGTAATGTGGTATTTCAAACATATTATTCTGGTTCATCAGCACCAGCTTCATCATTAGGCGTAGATGGAGATATTTATTTATAGGTGTGATTGAGATATGGGTTCACATACAACATCAGTAAACTTTTCATCATACGATACATCGCATTATAGTTATTATAATGTAAACTCATCTTATCCCCTGTCTAACGCTTATACTGAAAGTAGTAGTACTTCATATGCACAGATAAGATGGACAAGAAATGCTAATGCACAAACATATATTTATTATAAGTTTGCATTAAGCATTCCATCTAATGCCACAATAACTAGTGTTACTGTTAAATCAAAAGCCTATGTCAATACCACTACTGCTTCTCGTGTTACTACAAGAACAATGTAGTTAGCCGATTCAAGGGATTAGACTACATTTGGTTCTACATTAACAATAGGCAGTAGCGCAACAGAACAAACATTTAGCAATACTGGTATTACTTGGACGCCAGAAAAACTTAATAATTTATGCGTTAAGTTTTTGATTGTTCGTGGTACTTCCAATACAACTTCAAACTACAACCTATAGATATATGGTGGCACAGTTAGTGTTACATATACAGTTCCTGATTTCAATGTAACATTAACTAATAATACATCTTATTCCTTTTCTGCATTGCCAACGATAGTAGAAACTGGAATGTCGTATTCAATTACGGCAAGTGGATTATCTGATACCCCTGCAAATTCTGGATTATTAGTTACTGTCAATAGCACAGATGTTACAAATAATTTTGTAGGAAGCGGCGGAGTTTATTCCTGCACAATTACTAACGTAACATCAAATCAAACAATTATTGTTGATTATGCACAAGCACTGTATATAAAGACAAGCTCATCAGAAGAACTTATAATTACATTTAATTATGTACCAGATGATTAATATCAATAGGATGGTTAGTTATGTCAAAAGTCGTTAATTATATAAACTGGGGTTCAGCATCAGCTTTGTCTGCATTTTCAAATGGTGATATTTGTCACATTTCTGGTAAAATGTATATTTACACATCTGGTGCAAATAGAGCAACAGTCACCATTGATGATAGTTTTAGTTGGTCATCAACAAATATAAGAATATATACTGCTACATGGACACCAACTAGCACAACATATCATTTTACATATTCTATTACCTTATTATCAAGTTCAGCATATTTTGAAGTAACAGTAGAAGAAGACAGTTATAGTTATAATGGTCAGCTTGGTCTTAATAATTTAAAAGTATATAAATCTACTAATCCTTGGGCTAAAGTTTCCAAAGCATATAAAAAAGTATCTGGTTCATGGGTCGAACAATCAGATTTAACAACTGTATTTGACCCAACAAAACATTATAAAAAAGGTGACTAATTATGCCATATTCAGATACAACATTAAGTTCATTAATAATAAATAAATTAACTTTATCACAATACCAGCAATTAACTCCCGACCCAACTCAATTATATTTTATTGACGATGGGAATACTGGTGGTGGTTCTTCAGTTAATTATGAACAAATAACTTTAAATACTTCTTCATGGTCATCCAATCAACAAACAGCGACAGTATCAGGAATGACATCAACAGCAGTTGTTTGGGTAAATCCTGCAGATGATTCAAAGACATATTGGACAAGAGCAAATATAAGAGCAGTATCGCAAATATCAGATGCTTTGACCTTTTCTTGTACTGATTAGCAGTTGGCTTCTTATATGAGTTTGAATGTTAATGTTATTTGGACAGAACCTGTTTCGTAGAGTTGAGGTGATTGATATATGATATTATAGCCTGCAACAGTGTATGAGAATCATAGACATTATATATTAAAAGATGGCGTTATTGTTGATGAAAATGCAACATTTACATATACGGGTAATGCTGGGTATAATTCATCTACTCCTTGTATTACCACAGGAAATGCATCAGCTTCAAATAGTTCAATTTATTTGAGTTATTAGATGCCCTGTAAATATTTATATATTGATTGGATGTTCCCCAAAGGACAAAATAACAGTAGAATAATGTATTGTTATGTTAATGGTTCTACAAGCGTTACATACTGGGCAAAAGTAGATGGTTCGACTGTTCCAACCGTATATTCAAATACTTGGACAAATGGTGTAAAGAAAATGTTCAGATTAAATGGAACATACACCATTGGCACTACATATAGTTTTAGATTTGTTCCTAATTATAACATTTGGAATACGTATAATATATTTGTTAGCGATTATACAAATGATTTTTTGTCATATGGAGCACAGAGGTAACATAATATGCCAATTATCAATCCAATAAATATAAATGATTTTTCAAATGGTCAGTTAGTTCATAACAGAACAACTGCAACATTAGCATCTGCCAACTGGGTTACATCAAACAATGTGACTACACAAACATTAGCGATTACCAATATGACCGCTACGGCAACTGTTTGGGTATCTCCAGTATATGATGATTCAATTAATTACACCCAAATGTATGCTACTGACCAAATTATTCCCACCGAACAAGGTGCAGACTACATTACATTCAGAAGATATGCGGCTTCATCGTCTGGTGATATAGAAATAAATATTGTTTGGTTTGAACCTGGAAGTACTGGTTCACAGGTAGTTGTTCTTGGTGTTAATAACTGGGTTGCTGGAGAACAAACAGTATCGATTCCATCAATCGGTTTATCTACTTATGTATGGATAAGTCCTACAGATTCAGATACTGATATGGAAAATTATGTTAATTCTCAAATTTATTGCTCGGCGCAGAATAACGGAAGTTTAACATTCAGTTATGCAGGAACAACTCCAACTGCTTCAATTCCTGTCAATGTTGTATGGGAAGATATGACAACGGTTCAGACTTCCACAACAGAAAGAAGCATATTTTGGGTAACGCCGGGTACTACAACATTTAATGAAATATCTACTGCATTGGCAAATGATAAATTACCAATTGCAGACTCAGGCATTAGTTTTATTGCCCCATTAACACAAAGGTTATATGGGACTCATGACAGTTATGTATTTACCCAAGTTACTGATACTTCCGTAACAAATAACAATAAAATAGAAATTCATCAAATGACCGTCGATGATGTGAATACTTGGAGTGCTGAAACAACCATCACCATTCATGATGGTGTACAAAGAGTGGTACATACATTTGATTGGTCATCTGCGGGAAGTGGTAACCTTGATGATGGCTCAACAATAAGTGATTTGTATGATGAATGGGCGCAAGGAAAAATCATCTATATTGATGTCGATAGTTCTGGTGGTTCAAAATATGTTGAAGTAAAATTTATGTCATATGCCAGTAGTACTTATTCCCTTGAAGCAACAGGAATAATAAATAGTAGTAATGCATTTGTTAGACTTTATGCTTCTGGAGTTGCTGCCGCCGCAACGACATTAAGTGTTCATTATATAGATGGTACTTGGAATTAATTCCCTTAATAGGAGATAAATAAAAATGGAAATTCGTTATTACATTATTGAGTTGCAAAATAGAGATGATGGAATTACAAACCAATCCACCACTCAAAGAAGTACAAAAGCAAGTGCATTGTCTTATTATTATGATAGACTTGGAAAAATGATAGCGACAGAATTATATCCTTCTGTTTGTCTTTGCTTAATAGACAATGAGGGTAATACCTTAATGGCTAATAAGAAAATAATTACTCAATGGACAGAACCAGAACCAACGCCAGAACCTGAACCTGAAGGAGATGGTGATGGTGAAGACGAACCTGTTGAGAATGGATGACATAGGAAGAAATTAATTTCTTACTAATACAGGAACGGGAACATTTCCCTACGGATATATAAAAAAGAGGTAAATAAATATATATGGTGCTTAATACTACGTTGTTTACTAATGTTGATGAAATGTATATAGATGGTATATTACAGTCTCCCGCATATTAGAATCCATTATTGTTGTCATATGAGAACAATAGGATAACTACTATAGGGTAGCGTTGTTTTATGGTCGAAACTTCTATATAGACTATATCATTACCTAAGTGCTCTGTAGTACCCAGTTATTGTTTTGATAGATGCTCATCTTTAACTAACATAACATTAGATTGGAGCAGAATAACACAAATTGGGTCATATGCTTTTAGAAGTTGTTATTCATTACCGTCATTACCCGAAATGTCAGTATGTTTGAGCATCCATAATTATGCATTTCAATATTGTTCTGAGTTAGAAACCATAAGTTTTCCTAATTGCACAGCGGTATATGCTTATGCTTTTCAAGGTTGCGTAAAATTGTATCATGTATCATTACCATCTGTTACTACACTATAGTCAGGTGCTTTTAGAAATGGTGCGTTGCGTGATATATATATACCTTAGGTTGGAGCGATACAACAATCGGCATTTTAGTACAACTGGTATTTATCTGCTCCGTTATATCTTAATAGATGTAATGATATACAATCAGTTGCTTTTCATTCTTGCCCCAATTTACCTGCTGTGTATATGAACTGGTCATAGACAACGGCAAATATAAGAACTTCTGCATTTTTCTGGTGTACTCATTTACTATCATTTTATTTACTTGGCTCTGTTGTTCCCACACTGTAGAATATTAATGCATTTAACTCAACTCCTATTTCAACTTATACGACAAGCACAGGTGGAGAAAGGGGCAAGATATATGTTCCAGAATCGCTTTATGCTTCATATATAGCGACTACAAACTGGACGAACTATTCTTCAGTAATATATTCATTAACTAGTCAACAACAAGAAGATATTATTGAGATGATGCAAGAGGTAACACTTACATGATTTTAGGCACATTTGTTCAAGGACAACCCAAACATAATACAATAGATTCCATCCTTAAAAAAACTTGTTCATTTATATCAAATAATAGAATTACTTAGATTAGGGAGGGAGCAATAAACTATAATACTAATTTATAGACTGTTGATTGTCCTAATGTAAGCAATATTGGATGGGGCGCATTTACAGGATGCACCAATTTGAAAACAGTGAATTTAGGGGAAGTTACTAATTTGCAAGGCGCTACTTTTAGTGGCTGTACTAATTTGACTAGTTTAAATGTAGCTTGGTCTTCTATTGCAGCAATGAGCAATGATACATTTAATGGGTGTAGTAACTTACCAATTTCTATTACTAATATTAGTACAATAATTCCCCAAAATGCATTTCGTGGTTGTTCTAAAATGACATATGGTAGTTTTCCTAATGCTACAACTATATCTCAAAATGCTTTTACATTATGTGGTATATAGACAATATATTGTCCAAATGTCACCGCTATAGCACAAGAAGCATTTAAACAAGCGTCATCTATTACTGCCATCAGTTTACCTAATTTTGCAGCAAACTTAAATGCACGAGTTTTCGAATCATGTATTAGATGTTCTTCATATTCTCTACCAAAAGTAACTAATGCCAATGGTATACTTGTTTTTGGAAATAATTAGTCATTAACGCAAATGGTGCTTCCAAGATGTGCGTCATTAGGATAGTCATGCTTTTAGTCTTGTTATAATTTATCTACAATATATTTTGATAGAACAATTTCAACTGGCACATTTGCTTCCCACGCATTTAGTAGATGTTATAATTTATTGTCATTATATTTAATGGCGTCAACTGTAACTACATTAGGAAATATTAATGCATTTGTAGATACCCCTATATCCACGAGAACAGATTCTACTGGTGGTGTACAAGGTTCTATATTTGTTCCAGAATCTTTGTATTCATCATATATAGCTGCTACGAACTGGGCGACTTATTCAGCTCGTTTTGTATCAATGACAGATTAGGAAATAGAAACATTAAAAACATAGTTAGGCATTACATAAAAAAAATAAAAGAGGTTTAAACAACAATGATAGTACAAGAATTATTTGATACTTGGGAAGATGAAACAAGATTAATAAGAACTTATTCTGATGCTGGATTCAAAATAAGACAAATTGAAACTGGAGATATTTATGATGAAGCTATAGATATTGAAGGAAGATTTACTTATGAAGAAACTGATATTCCTTTGGAAGAACCAGAAGAAGGAGATGTTCCAGACGAGCCTGAAGAAGAAATTGAGCCTGAGGAAATTGTTGAGTAATGTTTATTAATGATTCCACAGCTATAATGAATTGGGGTGGAGTCCCATTTGGTTCAGATTATACAAGATTACAATATCTGGAATCTAATGGCACTGCTTGGTTAAACACTGGATTGATTCTTAATGGTGGAACACCGTTTAAAATTAAATTTCGCATAACATCAACCGCTAATCCTGCAACAAATAACTATTCTGGTATGTTTGGTGCAAGAACAAGCAATACTACAGGTTATGGATTTTTCTATTTCAGATATCAGAATGTAAACTATGTAACCGTCTATACAAATGGCAATGAAGGTACGGCGTTTGCATCATCATTTATTGGAGAATCAGAGTGGTACGGTCATGATGTATTGTTTGAAATAAATGATTAGCATCAAGTATTTTTCAATAATAATTATGCAAGGACAATCACTATAAAGTCTTTTACAGGCAGTACATATTCATATTTATTCAAATGGAACTATTCAAATGCCACAACAGTAAATACATATAGAATTTATGAATTTGAAGTGCCTAATCAACGTCATATGATACCAGCAATGAGAAATTCAGATGGTGTAGTAGGAATGTATGATGTGGTGCAGAAAATATTTAGAACAAATCAAGGAACAGGTTCATTTACATACGGATAAACTTAATATATAAACTATGAAGGAAGTACATTTAATGCTTCCTTTTTGTTTATGTATGAGGCATATAATTTAAATATAAATCGTTGTATAATTTTATAGATTAAAATTTGAAAAATAAGGTAATTCAAATAAATGGGAATGCTGG
>Ga0310696_10000844_pt1 | contig 45438 bp, 40 predicted proteins | sample AusTroGonzalo_MG_4_FD_203885 | JGI IMG/M metagenome (GOLD analysis project Ga0310696, IMG submission 203885) | Bovine rumen microbial communities from tropical cattle in Woodstock, Queensland, Australia - Gonzalo_02 (v2) (version 2) | ecosystem: Host-associated > Mammals > Digestive system >... | reverse complement strand
AAGATGCAGAAATCTTATATGCAGATTGAGATACCGGAATACAAGAAAGAGAACGGTGAGCCCAACTATGAGGCTCAGGCTGCATACTACCGCGAGCACTACTGGGACAACTTCGATCTTGGCGACCACCGTTTCATCTATATCCCGTCTTTCGATCCCAAGCTCAAGGATTATTTCACCAAACTGCTCTACCATCAGGAGTCTGACACCATCAACAAATACATTGACATGTTCCTGGCCAAGACCGAGAAGGACACTTTCATGTACCACTATTGCGTGGACTGGTTGTCATATCAGTTTGAAACCAGCAAGATTGTGGGCCACGACGCGGTGTTCTGCCACATCGCCAAGAACAATCAGCTGGCCGGCAAGTGCTACTGGATGGACGAAGATCTGGTTGGCAAATACCAAAAACGAATCAAGAGACTGGAACCCACGCTGATTGGCAAAATTGCTCCGGAGCTCATCATTCCCGACACCAATCTTACCGATGACGCCCGATTCTGGCACTCCTCCTATAGGATGACCAAGCCGTACACCATCATCTGGTTCTATGACCCCAACTGCCCCACTTGCAAGAAGGAATCCAAAGCCCTGCGGCAAGTGTACGACTCCTTGGAGACCATCGGCCAACGCAACTTCGACGTGTATGCCATCGGCAATGACGACACCATCGAGGCCTGGAAGAAATACGTCAAGGAAAACAACTACCCATGGACCAATGTGGGCGGCAACAAGGGCAACATTGACTATTTGGACTACTTCGGCATATACGAGAGCGGCAATCCGGCCATGTTCATCATGAATTCAAAGCATGAAATCATCCTGAACCGCCGCATTGACATGCACAATCTGCCACAGTTCTTCCAAGAGTATGAAAAGATGGAGAAGAACAAGGCAGAACGCCAAAACCAATAGTATTTTTGTGAGAATCAAATTAAAATCCATATAAGATGAAAGATATTTTTGAAAGACTCAAAGAATCATCCGGTGGTCCGATTGGACAGTATCGTGAAAAGATTGACGGTTATTTTGCCTTTCCGAAACTGGAAGGCGAGCTCGGCCCGCACATGCGCTTCAATGGCAAAGATGTGCTTTGCTGGAGCATCAACAATTACCTCGGATTAGCCAATCATCCTGAGATCCGCAAGGCCGACGCGGAAGGCGCCGCGCGCTGGGGCATGGCTTACCCGATGGGCAGCCGCATGATGACCGGCCAGACCGCCCTTCACGAGCAACTGGAAAGAGAGCTGGCCGACTTCGAGCACAAGGAGGCCGCATTTGAGTTCAACTTCGGATATCAGGGCATCCTGTCCACCATCGACTCCCTAGTTTGCCGCCACGATGTCATCGTATATGATGCCGAGGCACATGCCTGTCTGCTCGACGGTATCCGTCTGCATATCGGCAAGAAATTCAAATTCCGCCATAACGACATCAAAGATTGTGAGAGAATCCTCGGCAACGCCTGCAAGATTGCCGACGAGCAAGGCGGTGGCGTCCTGCTTATCACCGAAGGTGTGTTCGGCATGACCGGCGCACTCGGCATTCTGGATCAGATTGCTGCCCTCAAGAAGAAATACCCGTTCCGCATCCTCATTGACGATGCACACGGATTCGGCGTGATGGGTCCTCACGGACGTGGCACTTCAGAACATTTCGGCGTGATGGACGACATCGACGTCTATATCGGCGCTTACGCGAAATCCATGGCTACCATCGGCGGTTTCGTGGCATCCCAAAAGGAGATTATCAATTTCCTGCGCTACAACATGCGCTCACAGATGTACGCCAAGTCACTCCCGATGCCCATCGTGGTCGGCTGCTTGAAACGTCTGGAGATCATCCGCAGCGAGGAAGGCGACAAGCTTAGAGCACACCTTTGGGAAGTCACCCGCGCCCTGCAAAAAGGCTTCCGCGACCTTGGCTACGAAATTGGACCGGCAGAAGCATGCGTTACTCCAGTGCATCTGTATTGTGGCGTTGACCAAGCTGCCAACATCGCAGTTGACCTGCGCGAGAACTACAACATCTTCTGCTCCATCGTCACCTACCCCGTCATTCCTCCCGGAATGCTCATCTTCCGCGTCATCCCCACTGCTGCACACAGCATGGAGGATGTCAAACGCACGTTGGATGCCTTCCGCGACATCAAGGAAAGACTCGCCAAAGGCGACTACGACAAACCGATGCCGGACATGGCTTTGATCAAACAATAATGGTTAAGAACATAATTTTCGACTTCGGGGGTGTTCTGTATCGCATTCGGTACCAGAACATCCCCGATGCTTTTTCCTCGTGTGGCATCCCGCATTTTGAGGAAATATACAGCAAACAACAGCAGAATACTGTGATGGACCAATACGAGGAAGGGTTGATCAGCACGGAGGAATTCCGTCATTACATCCGCTCGCTGACCGACTTCCCCATTACCGACCAACAAATTGACGACTGTTGGAACGCCATCCTGTTAGGATTCCCCAAGGAGCATGAGAAAATGCTGCAAAAAGTGAATAAGCATTACAATCTCTATCTGTTCAGCAACACCAACCAGCTGAATTATGACCGGTTCCGTGCAGACATGCGCGAGCAGTTCGGATATGACATTTTCGATCGGCATTTCAAAAAATGCTATTTTTCACAACTGCTCCATATCCGAAAGCCCAAGCTTGAGGGATTCCAGCTCATCATTAAGGAAAACCATCTGGAACCAGCTGAAACGTTATTCATCGACGACTCGCCTCAACATTTGGTAGGTGCACGCGAATGCGGCCTGCAAACGTTACACTTACAGGATGGCATGGATGTTTTGGATCTATTCGATGGGAATGGGCGATTAATCGCCTTGTAGAGACACAGAAATTTCGTTTCTACAGTTGCATCAGACATTGACAACCCAGCAACACGTCTCGCCAGGTAGCTTCGAAATCCCCCGTGTACCAAGGATCTGCCACATCGCGATCAATGCCTGCATAGGACATCATGAGGTGAATCTTATTTTCCGGATCTTCAGGGATGATTCGGCGAATTAGCCGCAGATTGGACGCATCCATGCAGATAATGCTGTCGAATCGGTTGTAATCCGCCCTTGTGATCTGCCGAGCACGTTTGGCCGGATCAAAGCTGACCTCATGATTCATCAGACAGCGTTTGGCGGGTGGATAAATGGGATTACCTATTTCTTCCGTAGAGACTGCAGCCGACTCGATATAATATTGGTCACCCAGCCCGGCCTTTTCCACCAGATCTTTCATCACAAACTCCGCCATTGGACTACGGCATATATTCCCGTGACATACAAACAGTATTCTTTTCATAAATCTCGAATTTATAGTTTCACCGTAATCAGCACCACGGCGATGATAGCAATGGCAAGGCCCAAATAGTTCTTCCAGGTCAGTTTTTCCTTAAACAGCAGCCATCCGACCAGAGCCGTGAGACAGACCACACCGATATTATAGATGGGGAACAGTACCACATTGTCGAAATAGCGCATGGCGTGGAATACACAGAAAGTTGAGAAAAAGTTGATGACACCCAACGCGATGCCTCCGAAAAGGCTCTTCATCTGCCATTTGGATTTGCCGCTAATGAGGTCGTATGCTACCAAGATGATACCAAACAGCATGGCGATGGAATAGATGAAGGCTATCATAAAGCCCATGTTATCGGCTGTGTTACGCTGCTCATTAAGTTTCATCAGAATATCACCGATACCCGTTCCAAAGAAAATCAACAAAGGCAGCAACAACTTGGTTACCTGAAACTTATCTGTCGGTTTGCCATTTCCTCCCACTACCAGGACCAAAGCCACCAAAGCCAATACGATACCAATAGAGACTTTCAAATTCAGGTGTTCCTGAAAGATGAGCACGCCGGCCAACGTGGGCAACACCACCGACAACTTGCTGGAAAGCGAGGTGATGGTAATGCCCGACGACTGGGTGGAAGCTGTCATGAGCAAGTAGGTGAAAATGAACCAAAAGCCCGTCAGTATTGACAACCCGAACCACGACTCATGAACCTGTTGGGGAATCGTATCGTACTGTCTGCAAATGAGGAAACCTGTGATCGTGGCAAAGATGTAGTTCCACATCAACGCTTGGTGGTTGTCCATCTCGAAGCGCTTGAAAATGCGCATGGTGACAAAAACACCGGTTGAAAATACTATGGCTAAAAGGAGATATATCATTTTGTACGAGCAGTATTATTATTCAAGCACTAACGTGCAGAGAGATGTCAGGTTTTATTATTTTTGATTCAGTTAAATTTTAAACTGCAAAAATACATTTTTTGAAAAACCATTTCCAAAATCCGTCGTATCTTTGCCGCGCAATTAAAATCTTCAATGCGATGAAAAGACTGATTATCATTTTACTGGCGTTTTTGTTTGTGGAAACGTTTCACGAAATGTCTCTACAAGCCCAAGATTTAGAATACTACAAACAGATTGTCAAAGAACTGACTTCCGCAAAATACCAAGGGCGCGGCTATGCCTATGGTGGTGCAAACAAGGCAGGACAATACCTGAGGAAGGAGTACAAAAAGGCGGGCGTCGATAATGTGGTATGCCAGCCATTTACCATAGACATAAATACATTTCCCGGCAAGATGGAGATGTCGGTGGATGGCCGCAAACTGACTCCTGGCGTGGAGTTTTCCATGCGTGAGTACTCACCGGGCGTGCAAGGAACCTACAAGCTTTACTATGTGGACACAGCAAATTTCAATGCCGAGAAGATGTTTGCCGACCTGGCGAAACCTGAATACAAGGATTGTTTTGTAGTGTGCGACTTCTTTTTCTCCTACAAGCATTACAAAGATTTCCAGAAAATTTGGGGAAAGGAGGGTTGTTCCAATGCTGGTATGATCCAAACGTGGGAACCGTTGCTGAAATTTTACAAGGCATACGGTGAGAAAATCATGGGCAAACCCGTCATCTGGGCCACCTCGGATTTCCCAAAAGACGCCCAAAACATCACTGTCAATATTGAGAACAAGTTCCTGAAAGATTATGGACTATTCAATGTCATAGCCAAGATAGAAGGCAAACGGCACGACAGCTGCTATGTTTTCACAGCGCACTACGACCACCTCGGCAACCTCGGCAAGAAGGTCTTTTACGCCGGTGCCAACGACAATGCATCCGGCAACGCGGCCATCGTGACACTGGCCAAGTATTATGCCCAGAATCGTCCCGAATACGACATGTACTTTATCTCTTTCTCAGGCGAGGACGCCAACCTGCGCGGTTCGGAGTGGTATGTTCAACATCCCATTGTGCCGCTGACGCAAATCAAGTATTTGTTCAACATCGACATGATCGGCGATAACAACCCCGTGCAATACTGCGAGGTGAGCGACGAGGGCATGCGCGGCTTCGAACTGCTTGAGAAACTCAACAGCGAGAAGAACTATTTCAAGGGACTGAACCGTGGCGAGTTGGCTGGCAACAGCGACCACTATCCGTTTGCCTTGCAGCATGTGCCCACCATCTTGTTCGAGCAAGAGGATGGCGACGCCTTCAAATATTACCACACCACATTCGACGACTACGAGCATTTCCTCGTTGACTCCTACGAGCCGCTGTTCAAGTTGATACGGGATTTTGTGGAGAAATATTAAAGATGTATTTACTATCCATGTAGATTTTCAGCACGGGTTCATAGTGATTTGATTGTTTGTTGCAACCCCTCCAGAAACCGCGCCGCGTCGCCGCCATCCATCTGCACATGGTGGAATTGGAATGATACGGGCAACGTGGTCTTGAAAAGTCCCTTGCGATACTTGCCCCACATCACCAACGGATTGAGGAACTTTTCTGTATATTGGTTTACAATGCAGTCAAGCTCGGTCTGGACCATCGCGGAGGTGCCAATGATAACATGATCGTCAAGCACAGTGCTTCTGCATTCCTTCGCCGCCTGGGCGGTCAGCGCCAAATAATCGCGGTTGAACTGCTGCAAGTCCGCAGAATATGGGATATCGCAAGAGCTGATGCCGCCCTGACTGTTTTCCACTATCACGTTGATGGCCAATCTATCGTAGCGGACCAGTTTTCCGTATTCCGGCAGCATATAGAATTCCTCTATTCCGCTGGCCACTTTGCAGATACACCAACACATCAGCGTGTTGAATCTGACTCCACTCTTCCGGCTAAACTTCAACAACCGGCTCACATCCAGCGTCTTCACCAATGTCACCATCGGCATGGGCGACGACATCCATAGTTCGAAGGCTTGCGCCCGCTTGGTCTCTTGGGGGTTGACTTCAGTTTTCATACTATCTCATTTTTTCACATCCCGACACTGCGGCTATCGCCTTGTACGGGTTATTTGCACTACAGAGCTCTTGCCCCTGACGCGGACTGCTCAAGGAAGATCTATATCCAAGAACACACCAGCGCACAAACGGGATTCTCCGCAAACCTTCGTATAGTAACGGCGAGAGGGTGAATACGGCGATGGTGAGTATGATATACATGGCTACTGGCGGCAGCTGAGTGTAGAAAAACATCATGGAACCGAGGCTGGCAATGATCAGGTAATGGACGATGTAGATGCCGAAGCTGGAGCGAGTCATGTAACCGGCGAAGGCGTTGGTGCGGTCAAAACGGGCATTGAACCATCCCATCATGGCCAAACACATCAGCCAACCATAGAGGCAGTTGAGCGGACTGCCGAGATACTCCGGCGTGGTGTTATTCTGTCCCCAAGTGACAACAACGAGCACAACCCCAGAGACAATTGCACAAACCGCCAGCGGAATCCAAAATTTGCGCACCATCTCCTGTACTTCATCACGCGAGAAGACAAAGTAGCCCATCAGGAAGGGAATGAAGTAGAAGAACGGTTTGTAGAGATTGTATAGACCGTCGGCAGATTCGGGGCGCGGATGCAGGATGAGGGTCTGCTCGCCGAGCCAGAAGAAAATGCCCAACAGGACAATCCCAATAATAGAGAACGGTGAATTGAGAACTGAAAATTGTTTGGAAGATGGGGCATCATTCCTCTTTTTTCGATTTTCAATTTTCTTTTCAACTTTTCTTATCAGAAGCAGGATTAGTGAGAAAAGCCACAAATCCTGGATAAACCACAGCGGGCCGGTGCCACTAACCACCCAAAGGAAATACAAAGCGGGCTGCTTCATGGAAGCCAGCACCGTTTGCCGGGCTACTATAGTGTTGAAATAGCCTGTCATCCATTGGAACACGAAAAGACCGATAGTGGCTGGCACCAAGAGCTTGCGTGTGCGTGACTTAAACCACTCTTTGCCCGAATGTTTCTCCAACGAATACTTTGCGCTGACGCCTGCCAACAGGAACAGCAGCGGCATGAACCATGGATAGAGGATGTACATGACCACGTCTTGGTATTGAGGTCCATCGCCGAAGCCCCCTACCCCGCCGAATACGCCTTTGTTGTTGTAAAAATAGATAACATGGTAGAACAGTACCAACAGTACCGTCACCCAGCGCAAATTGTCAATCCAGTGTTTCCGTTCCTGTACCATTATTTGCTATTATTCAATTTCATAATCCTCACCGGTCTGTCAGCGCTCACCATTCCAACAAGATTCTACTTCACTTTCATTCCCACATTGAACATGATGAAGCCGTAAATGTCGGCCTGTTCCTCCAGAACCTTAGCAAGGGGTTTGCCGCCGCCGTGGCCAGCCTTGGTGTCAATGCGGATAAGCACGGGATTATTGCCCTGGTGGCACTCCTGCAGGGTGGCCGCAAACTTGAAGGAATGGGCGGGCACCACACGGTCGTCGTGATCGGCAGTGGTGACCAACGTGGCAGGATACGCCGTGCCCGGCTTCAGATTGTGCAACGGAGAATATCCATACAAATACTCGAACATCTCCTTCGAATCCTCGCTGGTGCCATAGTCAGAAGCCCAGTTCCAGCCGATGGTGAACTTATGATAACGCAGCATATCCATCACGCCGACCTCGGGAACGGCCACACGGAAAAGATCGGGACGTTGGGTCATACAAGCACCGACGAGCAAGCCGCCGTTGGAGCCACCCACAATCGCCAACTTCTCCTTCGAAGTATAGCCCTCCTTGATGAGCCACTCGGCAGCGCCGATAAAATCATCAAAGACATTCTGTTTCTGCATCTTGGTACCAGCCAAATGCCACTCCTCACCATACTCGCTGCCGCCACGCAAGTTGACCTGCGCATAGATGCCTCCATTCTCCAAGAATGGGATACGCATGGCAGAGAAGCTGGGCGGAAGTGAAATGTTGAAACCGCCATAACCATAGAGATAAACTGGATTCTTGCCGTCTCTTTTCAGCCCTTTCTTGTATGTCAGGAACATCGGGATACGCGTGCCATCCTTGCTCTGGAAAAAGACCTGCTCGCTGACATAATCCTCTTGTTTGAATTTCACCTTTGGCGCAGAATAGAGTGTACTCTCATTGCGGTCCATGTCGTAACGATACACCGTACCAGGCTGGGTGAAAGAGGTGAAGGTGTAGAAGCACTCCGGTTCTTTCTTGTCGCCCGTAAAGCCCACGCTGCCCACAGAGGGCAATTTCACTTCATGGTGCAAACGTCCGTCAAGGCCATAGACGTATGCATGATCGGAAGCATCTTGCTTGTAGGTGAGAATCAGTTGGCGGTTGATAACGCTGATGTCGCCGAGCGTATTCTGCTGCTCGGGAATGAGTTCCTGCCAGTCGGCCAATCCCGGACGGTGGATGTCAGCGGTCATGATACGGCCCTTCGGCGCACCGTAATTGGTATAAAGATAGAGCTTGTCGCCGTCGGTCAGCACAGGACTGTACTGGTAGTCCATGTCGGAGGTCATCTGGATAAACTGCGAGTTGGGCTGACGCAGGTCGCGCACATAGAGGATGTTGCCAGCCCCTGCCCCACTCTCGAACAGGTACATCACCGTCTCCTCCTCATTGATGCTAACGCCATAGAAGCACTTGGGACGCGCAGGGTTCTGGTAGAAAAGCACATCCTGCGATTGCGGCGTACCGATTTTATGGTAATAAATCTTATGTGTCTCATTGACATTGGAAAACTCCTTGCCTTTCTCCGGCGCATCGTACGCGCTGTAGTAGAAGCCATCGCCCAGCCAGTCGGCGCCCGAGAACTTGGCCCACTCAATGTGATCGCTGGTGAGCTGGCCCGTCTTGAGGTCGATGACATAGAACTCCTGCCAGTCGCTGCCGGAGCGCGAGATGCTGTAGGCGGCCCAGCGACCATTGTGCGAGAAATAGACGCCCTGGAGGGCCACCGTACCATCGGTGCTCAACGTGTTGGGATCGAGGAACACGCGCGGCGTGCCGCCCAGCTCGTCCATCACATACATCACGCTCTGGTTCTGCAGTCCGTCGTTCTTGAAGAAGTACCACTTGCCATGACGCTTGCGCGGCGCACTGATCTTCTCGTAGTTCGCCAATTCTGTCAGTCGGTTGAGCAACTTCTGACGGAAAGGAATCTTGGCCAGATACGCGTTGGTAACCTGATTTTCAGCTTCCACCCAAGCGGTGGTCTGCGCGCTGGTGTCATTCTCTAACCAGCGGTACGGATCGGCCACGACCGTGCCGAAATAAGTGTCCGTGGTGCCGTCCTTGACAGCCTTCGGATATTGGATATTCTGTGCCATAAGCGTTGTTGCGGCCATTGCAGCCATTAAAACAAGGATGTTCTTTTTCATATTTGGGGAAGTTATTGTGCGATAAGTTTATGAGTACTTGACGTGCCGTCATTCGTATAAGCCTTCAGTATGTAAAGTCCTTTCGGCAGATGCGACACCGACAAGGTGCAGCGGTTTTCAATCATATTGGATTCTGCAACCACCAAGTGTCCGACAGCATCGAACAACTCCACACGACTGATATTTTCGCCCTCAACCGTAACAATGTCATGAGCCGGATTTGGCCACACTTTCACAGCATCAGCAGAAGAAACATCCTCCACTCCTGTATTGAAGAAATGCACATGGAAGGTAAGCTGGTTGCCATCTTCTTGGATATTCGTGATTTCGAAACTCGTTTCCGGAGTACCATCCGTCAGATAGGGATGCGGATCAGTAGTCGGGCCAAAGGATGTACGGCCTGACTCAAGACTAAAGTGCGCCTGGTAAATGTTACCATTAACCGTGTCACTTGCGCTGCCCGGACGGAAAATCCAGTACTGGTGCGCCTGGGTGTGATAATCGAAGAAAGCATTGGCGAACATGCCATCGTAATCCAACTGTACCGTGTCGTTCCAGCGTGCGACCACTAGTCCAACGCCAGGGACACCCGCATCGAACATGTCGTAATAGTTGCGGTACTCGAACACGAACCATTGTGTAGGATCAATACTTGACTTGATGTAATAGCAGTTCTGCGAAGGACTCGAGCCCACACTCAACAAAGTGTAGTCTCCATCTTCGGTAATTTCAATCGGGTCGTCCGACACATGCAGTATCTTATTCTTGTAAATGGCAGCCGTATGGTTGGGCACATAATTGTTGCACATCATATCCCAGCAGCCGGCCGGGGTCACATCCGAATAGTACATGTAATGATACAAATCCGGCAAATCCAGGGAATGTCCCATCTCGTGGCGGAAGACATTCGCGTTGAAGTATGTCGGCGCGCCCTCGAATTCCAAATTGAACGTGTTGGGGCGAACGCCATTGAGCGTTGCCACATAGTCAAGCGAATCATGCGGGAAATACTCCATATGAGGCCATAAAATAGACGCCCACGAACCCGTTCCGCCTTTGACCACGAAACTGATGTTGTCAATGTCACCGTCGCCATCGCCATCCAGCACGATGTTGGAATCTACCAGATGCAGAGAGTCCACATATCTCACGATACGGCCCAACAAAAGTGCCTCGCGCATGGAAACGCCCATAAACGGATTCTCGCCTTGGTAGCCGATAGGGTTCCACGAACTGTACGGTTCAAAATAGCCACGGGGAAAGACATCCTGGTAGGAGATAATCTGGCCATTCTGTATATTATTGGTATATACCGTGTTATAATGAATCTTGTCGTACGACATGACCTTGAAGAAATTATACACGCTCATGTATCCTTCTGTTCTTCCATTAAACATGGTGTCGATATCCGCAAACGAATGGTCAATCTCGGCATCATCGGCAAAACGCACGAAAATCACCAGGTTGGTCAGTTCTTTCGTCTCGCTTTGGGCAACGGCACGTGCCGGCAAAAACAAGCACACTACTACTGCCATCCACACACAAAGGCGCATTATCCAACTGGAATTATTACTGCTTCTGTTTTTCATACTTTTCATATTTTCGGTTTTAAACACAATTTTACAAAACACTGACGACTAACATATTACAGACGCGGTTTGACGGTTGAGCCTCCGGATGTGGGACAATTGACAACAGGGTTGCCGGGACAATCCGGCACATGTCCATAGGTAAGCGTACTGGCCCCGCTAAGTTCCACATTCAGGATAGTGCAGAAGGTCACATCGGCATTGCTGGCACCGCTCATCTCACCATGCACCGACTGTGCATTCAGGTTAGCAGCTTTCAGCGTGCTAGCGCCACTGAGTTCTATATCCATATTATTCTGGCACAAACCGTAAATCAAGGCATCGGAAGCTCCAGAAAGTTCAACATCCAATTCATCCGTTTCTACAACACCTTGGTACGTAGAAGCCCCGGAAAGCTCAATTTCCACATCATTGCATCTGAGATCTCCCCGGAATGAAGAAGCGCCACTGAGGTCAATGCTCCTCAAGTTGGCATTGGCAGGAATGACTGCAATGGCTTTGCCATTATAGTGCGTATTCGGCTTAAAACCAACATACAGCTTGCCGTTGTTCACTCTCACGACCACTCTCTCATGGGCCAATTCTCCCACGGTGACCACCACATCGCTCACCTGATCGCTCACGGTCACTTCGAATGCATTACTTACGGAAAGTTCAGTATAATTACCGTTGATGGGATAGTTTTTGGTTGTAGGAGTACCGTAATCCCTTACACAACCAGCACACAGGATCGCGCACAAAGAAAGCAGAAAAATCGTTTGTTTCATATTTGTATTTTTTAATTGATTAAGGCTGCAAAAATACGCAATAAACAAAACGCTGCGTTTAACATTATGCTTTTACTTTTGGCTAAAGAAGCTTCGGCTCTGCGTCGCCACCCCTGGTCACCGTATTCCCAGCACCCGGTGGATTTGCAGCGACAGCCGCCAGCCGGGATTCTGCATGACCGCTTCCACGCACGCATCAAGGTTGGCTTTGCGTCGTTCAGGATCGTCACAGTAGCAAGGCTGGAGGAAACGGTATTTTGTCTGAATAGTGCTGTACGGTTGAAGGTCCTGCCCACAATACACCACTTTGAGCTCATCGCAGCGGGTGAGCACGCAAGGCTCATGGTCGCCACCCTCAAAACCAGTCTTCGGCGAGAGTGTGACCCAATCCAACGAGGGCGGCAGCGCGTGCGTGCCGTTCGTCTCAATGGCCACCCATTTGCCCGTCTGCTCCTTCAGTGCACGCACGAAAGCGTCGTCCACAAACAGCGACGGCTCGCCGCCCGTGAGCACCACCATCGGCGCATTCGGATATCGGTTCACCTCGGCAACAATGTCAGGCAGCGACATCATCCTACCTTCCTGGTGCTGCGTGTCGCAAAAGGCGCAACGCAAGTTGCACCCGCTGAAGCGCACAAACACGGCGGGTGTGCCGGTATGATAGCCCTCGCCCTGCAAAGAGTGGAATATCTCGTTTATCTTGTACATCTAATCGAAATTTTGCACGGCATCGTCCGCGATGTAGGAGGCCTTGTTGTCGCGCGACTCCCACACATCCGCGCGATAGCAGTTGGGCACAGTATCCACAATCCACTTGGCCAGGTTTTCAGCCGTGGGATTGAAATCCAGCTCCTCGTTGAGGTTCTTGTGGTCAATCCGCCCGTGTATCAGGCGTTTGATCTCCGTGAAATCGCACACCATACCGTTGCTGTCCAGCTCTTTGGCACGGCAATAGACATTGATTTTCCAATTGTGTCCATGCAAATTCTCGCATTTGCTCTCGTAATCGAGATACAACTGGTGACAAGAGGAGATTTCGAGGGTTTTTCGTACGTAATACATATATAGTTTAGAGTTTAGAGTTTAAAGTTTAGAGATATTTTGGAGACTTAAGACTGAAGACTGAAGACTAAAATCAGGGAGCGTAAATCGTCGTGTCGTTTATGCCCGCTTCGCGGAGGGCTTCGATGCGTTCGCGGCAGGTGCCGCATTTTCCACAGTGTTTCTCGCCGCCCTTGTAGCATGAGTAGGTTTCGCTGTAATCCAAACCCAACTGCTTGCCTTTCAAGGCAATATCCACCTTGCTCAAGCCGGTGTATGGGGCAAAAACCGTGACATTCTCATAAGTGCCCGCACTCATCGCCTCCGACATGGCCTTGACGAAGTTCGGGCGGCAGTCGGGATAGATGGCGTGATCGCCGGCGTGGTTGGCAATCATCACCCGCCTGAGACCGTTGCTTTCCGCAATGCCACAGGCAATAGCCAGCATGATGCCATTACGGAAGGGCACCACCGTCGATTTCATGTTCTCATCGTCGTAATTGCCCTCGGGAATATCCTCCGGAGCACCCAAAAGGGCACTTTTGAAGTATTGGCGCATAAAGTCCAATGGGATAATCAAATGTTTAATACCCAGCCGCTTGCAATGCATGATAGCAAACTCGCGTTCGCGGGCGTTCTGCGTGGAGCCATAATCAAAGGTGACGGCCAGCGCAATCTGCTCCCGATATTCGTACAGCATGGTGGTCGAGTCCATGCCGCCCGAGATGACGATGACGGAATCTTTTTCCATACTTCTACCCTATTTTTGATGGAAATTAGCCAATAAACGTTGTTTCACCATATCCTGATGATCCTTGTCACCGTAGTTGGCAAACGGTTTGATGGAGATGCCGCCACGCGGGTTGAACAGTCCAATCACCTCCAAATATTTGGGATCCATCAGTTTCACCAGATCTTTCATGATGATGTTCACGCAATCCTCGTGAAAATCGCCATGATTGCGGAAACTGAAGAGATAGAGTTTCAGGCTCTTGCTCTCCACCATACGCACGCGCGGGATGTAGTTGATGATGATATGTCCGAAATCGGGCTGGCCGGTCTTGGGGCACAACGAGGTAAATTCCGGACAATCCAGCGTCACAATATATTCATTTTCAGGATGTTTATTTTCAAAAGTCTCCAACACTTCCGGGGTGTAATCGTACTGGTATTGGGTATTCTGGTTGCCCAATAGGGTCACGCCGTCCAGTTCTTTTTCGTTTCTTGCCATACGCATTAAATTTGCGGCAAAAATACTAAAAAATGAAGATGCCGGAGTGATTGCTCCGACATCTGGGTTGCTTTATTCAATATAATTGAAAGGTGTATTATAACATTTAATCAATCGCAAATCGGTTTTACAAGACTAAAAAGGATAATTCCGAAACTAAAAAAACATCGCCATGTAGAGCGGCAAGTAGCGGATACGGTCGGTCTGCTCCACATTGGTATTACCAAGCACTACCGCATCCGCTATTATTGATTGCTCCTTGCGTAAAACATAGTCCAACGAAGCATGTCTGCGGAAATCGCTCCCTGATTTCACCTCAATGATCCGAATGCCATCATCGGTTGGCATAACGAAATCAAGCTCGTGTTTGCTCTTCTGATCGAAATAATGCAACGGATAACCTTTTTTCACCAACTCGGCTGCCACAAAGTTTTCTGTCATGGCTCCTTCGTTCAAACCGAGGTCACCATTCATAATGGCAAAATGCTGTCGAGGCAAACTCATGTTGCAAAGCAGTCCGACATCCAACAAATACAATTTATATAGCCGTCGGTTCTCCACGTTTGACAAGGGGAGTGTCAATGCGTTTGTTTGTATGGCATAATAGGCCATCCCTGCATCTATGAGCCATTGGGTAGGGTCGGCATATTTGCGGCGACTCCCTCCTTTCTCCAAATCAGCAAGCACAAAACGCTTGTTCTGTTTTGCCAATTGGGCCGGAATAGCATCGAATATTCGCTTCACCAAAACCTTGTCTTTTCCCGCATATTTGGAAATGTCCTTCCTGTAACCAGCCAAAAGATCGCTCTGTGCTTTGAGCACAACGGAGAAATCACGATTATCGACAAAATCAGCCACAACTTCAGGCAATCCACCCACGGCCATATACTGCGCATATCGACGCATAATCTGCTCATGAACAAACTCTGGAACGGCTTTATTTGCTGTGAAAGCATGCCTCAATATGTCAATGATATCTTCGGTGATGCCTAACGACCACAGAAACTCATCGAAATCAAGAGGATACATTTCCACGATTTCTTCCGAGCCTACGGGAATGGATGGAACTTCCCCGACTTCATCATCGGAATCCTCTTCCCCTTTATAATGAATTCCAAGCAGGGATCCCGATTCCACATAATCGTATGCACCATCCTCCACCAAAAATTTAATTGCAGCCCTCGCATTAGGGCATTCCTGTATCTCATCAAAGAAAATTAATGTTTGCCCAGGCACAAAGGGTCCTAATCCCATCGCTGAAAGGTTCAAAATGATAGTATTGGCATCTAAATCGCCGTCAAAGGCCCGTTTCACGGACGGGGTTTTGATAAAGTTAATTTCCACAAAGTGCTTGTAGTGTCGGCGGGCGAGTTCCCGAATGGAGGTGGTTTTCCCCACTTGTCGAGCACCTTCAACAAACAGAGCCTTCTTTTTACTTTTAATTGCCCAATTATCAAATAGTTTATCAATCTTTCTCTGCAACATATCGCAACTTTTTTCCATTGTTTTCGCAGCAAAAATACAACTTTTTTCCACATATTACAACTATAAGTTGCAACTTTTTTCCATCATGTGTTTCGTTTGCTGCGAATGTCTTTTCTATTCTCCGAAAAAAAGCAAGGAGACCGACCCCGTGGCCGGCCCCTGCCTCGTGATGGAGTATGTGGACGGCATCACCCTGCGCGAGTTTCTGCAACAGAATCCCTCCAATCAAACGAAACGGAAAATCGTCAAAGAGATTCTGGAGGCCATGGCCTATTACCACCGTTTGCAGATCATCCACCGCGACCTGAAACCCGACAACTCACTATAATCAAAAAAAAATCCCACCATTCTATAACAAAAGGTAAAAAGTGTATTTTCGCGGCCGCAAAACAGGAAAGCCTTCCTCAAGCGGAAGACTTCGCGAATGGGGATGTAGCTCAGCTGGTAGAGCACTTGGTTCGCAATCAAGGGGTCGCGGGTTCGAATCCCGTCTTCTCCACCATCATTAACAATCCCAAATGACTGGCAAATTATACCTCATTCCCACTCCCATCGCCGAAGGCGAGTTCGGAAGCTTCTTCCCGGCCTTCAACGCGGAGATCATCAATCAGATTGACACTTACATCGTGGAGGAGCTGCGCACAGCACGGCGTTTTCTGCGCTATGCAGGCATCCGGAAAAAGATTGACGAGTTGCAATTCTTCGAACTCAACGAGCACACGCAGGGCGTGGAGTTGAACGAGTACCTGCAACCCTGTCTGGACGGCCACAACGTAGGCTTGATGTCGGAGGCAGGCGTGCCCTGCGTGGCGGACCCGGGCAACATAGCTGTGGCCAAGGCCCACCAGCTCGGCATCGAGGTGGTGCCGCTCATCGGGCCCAGCTCCATCATCCTTGCACTGATGGGAAGCGGTCTGAACGGACAGAACTTCACTTTCCATGGCTATCTGCCAGTGGACCAGTATGATCGCGAAAAGCGAATCAAGTCCCTGGAGGCTATCACCATCAAGACTGGGCAAACGCAACTGTTCATTGAGACTCCCTATAGAAACCGGCGCATGGCAGACTCCATCTGCAAGGTTTGCGAGCCCGCCACACGCCTCTGCATCGCCGCCGGCCTGACCTCAGAAAATGCTTTCCTGAAAACACAGTCGGTTTCCAAATGGCGCAAATATTTCGAAGACGAACGCAACGCCTTGGACAAGCGGCCGTGCATATTCTTGATTGGAAGATAAGTATGGATTTCAGGGTGTAACTTGACACTTGAAACCTGAAACCGACAAGTTAAACGTTTCAAGTTTCAAGTTTCAGGTTTCAAGACAAAAAAATCCCAACTATCTGAATACATATAGTTTTTTTTGTATTTTTGCGGCCTCAAAAATGAGACGTTCTTTGAACGCGCCGAAGTGGTGGAATGGTAGACACGAGGGACTTAAAATCCCTTGCTCATTGCGAGCGTGTGGGTTCAAGTCCCACCTTCGGTACTTAAAGCCAAGCATCCAGATGGATGCTTTTTTTGTATCCACACCTAAGCTGCAGAATCAAGGAAGATTGCGGTATTTTGCAATGGAATAGATGTATTCTTCTTTCTGAACAGTTTCAAAAAGATACTTTTCCGATTCAGCCAACACCATTTTCATATCGTTGTGGATACCTTCACCCGTGAGCTTGAGAAGAGCCTCCTTTCGCGTCCAAAAGTACAGAAACTGCATGGTGGGATTCGACGAGGCGCGGATTTGCTCCTGTTCACTATCGTTCATCGTATAATCGACTAACGAAGGCGAAATTTGGCGAATCGTCTCCACATCCGCACCCACGGGCTGGTCGCTGAGGACACACAGGGCCACATTGCCGGAATGGCTGAAGTTGAAGAAAATGTCAGGATAATCCAAAAGGAAAGGCTTTCCGTCTTCCGAATAACCCAAAACAGGATTCCCGGCGATGCCATACTCCTCCCGAAGACCTTTTTTCAACAGAAGATAAACCGCCAGACAAAGACGTTTGCCATTCTCGTGCCGGAATTTCATCGCCTGTTCACGACGCTGCACCGAGACCTCGGCCAAGGCAGCCTCTATGTCAAGCACATCCGTATGATCGTTGAGATAGATCATGATCAGTCAACCATCTCAAAGTGAAAAACCGATTCCAAGGTAATATCGCTATTACTTGTCTTTAATACACCTAATTGAGAAGTAGGCTTTTTTGTTGCTCACACTTTTATTGGCCACCACGTCATTATAGCCAATGTAGCGCCCATAGGCATTGGGATTGGTGAGTGTTTTCTCTCCTGCCTTATAACCATAAGGGGTTGAGCTCCAGAAGTTTGCTCCGCTTCTGAAATTGTAAAAACGAAGCTCGCCAGTGGCGGGATTTTCAAAACTGTTTCCAACCGGAATGGCGGCAAAGCGAGAGAAATTATTCGTATCAACCAGCGAATCCTCAACAAAGCCCGGCGTATTGGGGATGGTTGAAATACGCCAGCAAGAATCGTGGGCAGCCAGTGATTTGGCCACTGATGTCTTTTTCTTGGTGGTGGAGCAGTTGGACACAAAATAGACCAGATCATGCCACTCCTCATCCGTAGGCAAGTGGAAGCCTTGCGGGCAAAGTCCCTGCACACGGTCGGTTTTCACCACAGAATCGTTCAGACCACGTGCAGCTGCCCAATTGTACAAGACACCATATTTTTGAATACTGTCCACCTGTCCAAAAGGGAATACATATCTGGCATACACCATTGTATCCAGAATATCGATTGGTGCCCCATTAGCATAATGTGTGCAACGCAAATTTTCACCGAGCCATATCTGATTCCCTATTTTCACCTGTGAATACAAATTATAATCCACATCCATGATGGAATCCGGCAATAACTCAAACTTGCACGACCCGCACGTAACTTTGTTTTGTTCGCAGGAAGTAGTCCATAACATACAGGAAACCAATATGATACCTATAAACAAGGGCAGTTTTCTCATAATCAATAAATCATTTTGAAAAAGAACGCGCAAACATACAACATTTTTCTCAAAAAAGACATTCTTCCCTTTCATTTTTGTATTTTTGCCCGCAAAATCTCATCGTATGAAAGACACCATCTGCGCTATATCCACTCCGGCAGGCATCGGGGCCATCGCCATGCTACGGATTTCCGGCGAACAGGCATTCCCCATTGCAGCCAAATTGTTTTCCCTGAAGGATTTCCAAAAGATTCCTCCCCAAAACGCCCGATTTGCCCAAATCATAGACGACGGGCAAGTCATTGACCAGGTGGTGGTAACCAAGTTTGCGTCACCGCGTTCCTACACAGGCGAGGACATGGTGGAGATTTCCTGCCACGGTTCCATTTACATCCAACGGAAAATCATGGAGATGTTGGTGGAGCGAGGATGCAGAATGGCACAACCGGGCGAGTTCACGCAACGCGCCTTCCTCAACGGCAAGCTGGACCTCCCGCAGGCCGAGGCTGTGGCTGACCTGATCGACTCCCAATCGGAAAGCACGCACAAACTGGCCATCAGCCAGCTGAAAGGAACTTTTTCCAAGAAGCTCCATGTATTGCGGGAGCAGTTGGTGCAACTGTCATCATTGTTGGAATTGGAGTTGGATTTTAGCGAAGAAGAAGTGGAATTCGCCAACCGCGATGAGCTGACCAACCTGCTGGCCGAATTGCGCAGCGAGGTGGAGCAGCTGATCCGTTCCTTCAAAATCGGCAACGTGCTCAAGACCGGCATTCCGGTCGCCATCGTCGGGCAGCCCAACGTGGGCAAATCCACGCTATTGAACGCGCTCCTGCAGCAAGACCGCGCCATCGTTTCTCCCATCCCGGGCACCACGCGCGACACGGTGGAGGACACCTTCAACATTGACGGCACGCTGTTCCGGTTCATCGACACCGCCGGCATCCGCCAGTCGGACGACACGCTCGAGAGCATCGGCATTGAGCGCACCTACCAGGCCATCAACCAGGCGGCCATCATCCTCTATATGGTGGACGTAACCATGACCAAACCCGAGGACATACGCGCTGAGATACAGGATTTGAGCGAGCACCTTGACCTGGCCGACAAGCAATTGGTGGTCATCGCCAACAAGATAGACGAACTTGAAACCATGCCGGAGCATTTCCGCGACTGGCACGACTTGGACATCCTTTTCATCTCGGCCAAGCGGAAAGTCAACCTGGGCGAGGTGGAGGAGCGGCTGCGACAATTCATCCAACAACACAAGGTGCAGGATGCCACTCTGCTCACCAACGAGCGGCACTATGCGGTGCTTTTGGACATCCAGGCTGCCATTGGCCGCATTGAGCAAGGCATCTCCGGCCAGATCCCGACCGACCTGCTGGCGGAGGACGTGCGCGTGGCGCTGTACAACATCGGTTGCCTCACCGGCACCGTGACCACCGATGAGCTATTGGACAACATCTTTGGCAAATTCTGCATCGGAAAATAGACGCTGGCGGACATGACCCTCTACATTTTCAATCCGGAGCACGACTACGCGTTGGCCAACAACGAGCCGCACTTTGTGCCGCCCGCTTCGGCGGTCAAGTTCGCGCACGACTGCGCGCCATTTCTCCGACACATCGTCCCCGAAGATGGGTTCATCTACCTGCCTTACGCCGATGCGGAACCGTTCCTGTCGCTCCAAGGCCAAAAACTGGCCGCTTTGCCCGAGCCTGTCACACGCCTGCAACCCTGGGGCTGGGACCCGCTCGTCATGCGGCAGTGCACGGAATTACTGGGGAACAACGGCTTTGCTAACGAAGCAAAACTCTCGAACATACGAGCACTGGCGCACCGCCGCAAGACCATCGAGGCGTTTCATTTCCTTCAGCAAGCGCTGCCCAACATAGTACTGCCTGAGCCCGCGCAAGAATTGTTTTCTACTGACGAAATGCAACAATACGTAGCTGACCATCGCGATGTTATCTTCAAATCGCCCTATTCGGGCAACGGGCGCGGACACCTGTACGCGCACGGGGAGTGCTCTCCCACCCTGCTGCGGCAAGGCAGCGGTGTGATCCGCCGACAGGGCTCCATCCTGGCCGAACCGTTGCACCAGGTGGTACAGGATTTTGCCATGGAATTCAAATGTGACAATGGACAAGTTGTCTTTAGCGGCTACTCGCTCTTCAGCACACGCCATTACGGCTACGCCGGCAATCTCCTGATGAAAGACGACAAAATTGAAAAGATGCTAACCCAATGGGTTTCCCAAAATGATTTACATCTTCTGCAAAATACTCTTACACAATATATTGAACAACATATTGCGCCCGTGTACGACGGCTATCTGGGCGTAGATATGTTCATCTACCAGCAAAATCATCAATACAGGCTGAATCCGATGGTAGAGATGAACCTGCGCATGACCATGGGCATGGCGGCGCACATTCTCTGCGAACGGTATGTACATCCTGACTCACAAGGAACCATGCAATTAGAATTTTCGCCAATAGCCGGAAAACTCCAAGAACATGCAAGCCAGCAACCGCCATTGAAGCTCAAAGAGGGCCGTTGGCACAGCGGTTTTCTATCTTTATCTCCCATCGAAAAAGAAACTCAATACGCCATCACCGTAAATATCAATCCTTTATAAAAAAAAACTAAACATGGAAAATCTCATCATTCGCCTCATGACGGCGGAAGACTACCAGCAAGTGTATCACCTGTGGACCATCACCGAAGGCATGGCCCTGCGCAGCTATGACGACTCTGAGGAGGGCATCACCAAATTCCTGCGCAAAAATCCGACCTCCAACTTCGTGGCCGTGTTGAACGGCGAAATTGTGGGTGTGTTGCTGTGCGGCATCGACGGCCGGCGGGCGTACATCTACCACACGGTCGTGCGCACCGACCTGCGCAATAAAGGAATCGGCAAGAAGCTGCTGGCAGAGGCTTACAAGGCCATCGAAGCCGAAGGCATCAAGAAGAACGGGCTACTGGTGCTGAACACCAACGAGCTGGGGCAGGCGTTCTGGGCCTCGCAGGGCTGGGACAAGCGCACCGACGTGACCTATTATAGCAAGAACAACTAACCGCAGACGAACGCTAACCAACTATTTTTGTATTTTTGCGGCTGCAAAATTCCGAACAGATTGAGACGGATATCCCTATACATATTATTAATGTTGCTGCTGGGAGCATGCGCCAAGATCGTCACCCCCACCGGTGGCGAGAAGGATGTGAACCCTCCCAAGTTGGCAAGCGAGTCTCCGGCCAGCGGGAGCGTGCGCATGCGCAATCCCGTGATCAAAATCACGTTCGACGAATACTTCACCTTGAACAATCCGACGGAGAACATCCTCATCTCCCCGCCCATGGAGCAGCAACCCAACTACACTATCCAGGGCAAGACTTTGGTCATCAAATTCAAGGACACCCTGAAAGCGAACACCACCTACAACATGGTGTTTTCCAACTGCATACAGGATTACCACGAGAGCAACAAGCTCGGCTATTACCACTACAGTTTCTCCACTGGCGACGAAATAGACACCTTTGCGCTGGCGGGCACCGTGACCGACGCTCAGACCCTGAAGCCGTGCGACAACATGTTTGTGCTCCTTTACGATCAGGATATCGACTCGCTGCCCATGACGGTCATGCCCTCCTACCTGACCAAGACGCTCAGCGATGGTTCTTTCCATTTTCAAAACATCCGCAGCGGCGATTACAAGATCTTCGCCCTGAAGGACTTGAACGGGAACATGCTCTATGACCTACCCAACGAGACCGTTGCATTCGCCGATCACACTTGCACTGCTTTTTATGAGGCACCAAAGGACACATCTGCTCAAGCCACGCCACAAGCGGACACCATGCCCAAGATTATGTTATCCGCCTTCGTCATGGAAGATACGCTCCCTGTGCTTTTGCGCTATGAGAACCCGGCAGCGGGAATTTATCTTTTCCCTTACAAAACCCCTGTTGAAAGGTTCTCCACCGATGCCCTTGGCCAGGATGTGCCGCACTTTGAGAGCACCAGCCTACGAGGCGACACTATTATCTGGCACTTGAAAGAGCCCCTCACCGACACGCTCTTCTATCTGTTCACCGCCGACGGACAGACCGACACCGTTCAGATTACACCCTATAAAACCAAAAAGGCACAGCCCAGGGGCAACAAAAATGTGCCCATAGAGAGACTTTCTGTAGGGCTGCTCAACCAAGGTCACCGGTTCAAACCCCTCACGCTGGTGTTCGGTTACCCCGTCAAACCCAGCGATTCCATCAATGTGACTGTCTGCACCCAGCAGAAAAGTGGCAACGACACGACCTTCTACAAGATTTCCGTACCGGACACTTTTGTCACGCAACTGCCATTACCTATTGTGTTCGAAGACAAGAAAAACTACACCGTCACCATTGCAGACTCCATGTTTTTCGGATTTAACGGCCTCTGCAACGATTCCATCAAAGCCACTTTTGTTACCCAGAGCGAAAAAGACTACGGATCGCTGACCATGGAGTACGTAGTGCCCGGGACCGGATTCCAATACATCGCGCAGTTATGGAGCAACAACCATCTAATACAGGAAGACGTGCTCAGTGCCACCCAAAAGATCTCGTACTTGTATTTGAACCCTGGCACATACGTCATCAAGGTTATTGAGGACCGCAACCTGAACGGTCGATGGGATGCGGGCAATTACCACCGCAAGCAACAGCCTGAAAACATCTATCAATATTCAAAATCCATCAACATCAGAGCCTATTGGGATAATGAGGAAACCTTTGCGATTCCGGTTTCTCGGCCGTAATCCATTCTTCATTTAAAACTGGATATTTCCATCCCCACTTTCCTTCAAATTTTGTACTTTTGCCGCCCTATGACGATAGAAGAACTTCAATCGCAGTTTTGCCCTGCGGAAGTTGCCCGAATTCGGCAAATGCTGCAGTCGGCATCTCCTGAACAGGCCATATCCTTGAATGGTCTGACGGGCTCCTCATACTCTCTTTTAGCCTCCAAGCTCGCCCAAGAAGCAACGGAAATCCAGCTGTTTGTGCTTAATTCGCGCGAACGGGCCGCCTATTTTTACAACGATTTGGAAAAGCTGCTCAACGACAGCAACGAGCCGTTACCCAACAAGAGAGTGCATTACCTGCCCTCCTCATTCAAGCGCGCGCACACCGCCGACGAAATCGACAATTCCAATGTCAAGCTGCGCTCCGAAATCGTCAACAAGATTGCCAACCACCCCGAAGGCAGCTACTTGATTGTGACCTACCCGGAGGCGTTGGCCGAAAAGGTGGTGACGCAGAAATTCCTCAACAACAACTCCTTCACCATCAAACAAGGCAGCGAGATTCCTACGGATATCTTCCTCCAGTTTCTTTATGAATTTGAATACCTGCAAGAAGATTTTGTCTTTGAGCCCGGGCAGTTCGCGTGGCGCGGCAGCATCTTCGACATCTTCTCTTACTCCGAAGAATATCCTTATCGTATAGAATTGGACGGCGACACCATCGAATCCATACGCTTCTTCAATCCAGAGACCCAGCTTTCCATCCGCGAGGAGCAGGAAATCCGCATCATGCCCAAGATCGTGACGGTCAACAAAGAAGAAGAGCGCGTCCCGCTGTTAGAGTTCCTGCCCAGCAACACCATTCTATGGTTAGAAAATCCGTCCGATATCGGCACCCAAATTGGCCAAGTCTATAAAACCGTGGCTGAAGAGTTTGATGCCAATGCTGATAATGAAAAAATCTGTGTAGATGACCTTTTCATCCGCAAGCGCGACTTCGACAGCGCCGCGAACGGACATGTGCGCATACTGGTCAACAGCAAAAGCGGGAACGAAGGCCCGTCCATCAACTTCAACATGAAGCCGCAGAACAGCTTCGGCCGAAGCTTTGACTACCTGTTTCTGGAGTGGATCGACAACATGGAGAAGGGCATCCAAAGTGTATTCTTGGCAGAGAACCAGTCGCAGCTCGACCGCCTCTACAAGATCATGCTGGACTTGCTGGACAAGTACAACAAACACAACGCCACCAATTACAAGATAGAGCCGCTGTACCACCCCATCCGATATATTCTGCACGAAGGCTTCCGCGACGAGGAGCGGAAGCTGGCCGTCTATACCGACCATCAATTCCTGGAGAAGCACGAACGCGTGGTCATCCGCGACCGTTACAAGAAGAGCGAGGCTTTCACACTGCGCGAGATATATGACTTACAGCCAGGCGATTATGTTGTCCACATTGACTTCGGCATCGGCATCTACCAAGGATTGGAGAAGACCGAAATGAACGGCAAAGAGCAGGAGGTCATCAAGCTCACCTATAAAGGCGGCGACATCCTGTACGTGAGCGTGCATTCGCTGCACAAGATTTCCAAATATGTAGGCAAAGACGGCACCGCCCCCACCCTGCACCGCATCGGGTCGGGCACGTGGGACAAGCTCAAGGAGCGCACCAAGAAGCGCATCAAGGAGCTGGCCATCGACCTTATCAAGCTGTATGCCCAGCGTAAGGCCCGCAAGGGATTCGCTTTTTCAGCAGACAACTACATGCAAACCGAGTTGGAGGCCTCATTCATCTACGAGGACACGCCCGACCAAATCAAGACCTTATCCGAAGTAAAGGCCGACATGGAGAGCGAGCATCCCATGGATCGCCTCATCTGCGGTGACGTGGGTTTTGGCAAGACGGAAATCGCCATCCGGGCGGCGTTCAAGGCTGTGTGCGACAGCAAGCAGGTGGCCGTGCTCGTGCCCACCACCGTGCTCGCACTGCAACACTACACCACCTTCTCCGACCGTCTGTGCAACATGCCCTGCAAGGTGGAATACATCAACAGATTCAAGACCAACAAGCAGATCAAAGACACGCTGCAACGGCTGAAAGAGGGCCAGGTAGATATCCTCATCGGCACGCATAGACTACTAAGCAAAGATGTGGTATTCAAAGACTTGGGATTGCTCATCATCGACGAAGAACAGAAGTTCGGCGTGGCGGCCAAGGAGAAGCTGCGCGAGTTGCGCGTGAGTGTCGATACGCTGACCATGTCGGCCACCCCGATCCCGCGCACCCTGCAATTTTCGCTGATGGGCGCACGCGACATTTCGGTCATCACCACGCCCCCACCCAACCGCCAGCCCATCCAGACCGAAGTGCATGTGTTTGACGAAGAGCTGTTGCGCGAAGCCATCCAGCACGAATTGGACCGCCACGGACAAGTGTTTGTGGTACACAACAAGATACAGAACATCAAAGAGTTGGCCGGACTTATCCAGCGTTTAGTTCCCACCGCAAAAGTGGCCATCGGCCACGGACAGATGGAGGGAGAGCAGCTGGAGAAAATCATGACCGACTTCATCAACCATCAGTACGATGTGCTCGTGTCCACCACCATCGTGGAGTCTGGGCTGGACATCGTGAACGCCAACACGATGATCATCAACGATGCGCAAAACTTCGCGCTGAATGTGCTGCACCAACTGCGCGGGCGCGTGGGGCGCAACAACCAGAAAGCCTACTGCTACCTGTTCACCAAACCCTACGAGGTCATCAACGAGCAAGCACGCAAGCGATTGCAGGCCATCGAGGATTTCTCCGACATCGGCAGCGGCATCCAGATTGCCCTGCGCGACCTCGACATCCGCGGGGCCGGCAACATCCTCGGCGCCGACCAAAGCGGTTTCATCAACGACATCGGCTATGAGATGTACCAAAAGATTCTCTCGGAAGCCATCATGGAGATGAAAGAAGAGGGTGACGGCGGCACCCCGCTGGAAATGGCAGACAACACCGGACTCCTCGCTCGTGAATGCATCATAGAAACCGACATAGAGGCGCTCTTCCCCTCCGACTACGTGAGCAACGTGAGCGAGCGTATGAGCTTGTACAAAGAGCTGGAGAGCATCAAGGATCCCGAAAAACTGGAGATCTTCCGCAAGAAACTCGAAGACATCTTCGGTCCCCTGCCTCAGCAGACGGAAGAACTGCTGCAGACCATCCCGTTGAAACTTATCGCCGGCCGCCTGCACTTCGAGAAAATCATCCTCAAAAACAACACGCTGACCGGCTATTTCATCGGCAACTCCGCCTCCAAATACTATCAATCCGAAGAGTTTGGCAAGGTTTTGGGGTTCCTGCAGACCAACCACCCGCTCATCCAGTTGAAAGAGGTGAAGGGCAAACTGCTGTTCATCATCCACAAAATCCCCACCATCAGGGCCGCGATGCATTGGTTGGAGAAGATGGAACGGTACATTGAGGGTTGATAGTTTAGAGTTTAGAGTTTAGAGTTGAGAGTTTAAAGATTAGAGATTAAAGATTGAGATTAGAGTAGGGACGCAATATATTGCGTCTCATGAAAATGAAAATGACCATATCACAGGCAACACGGGATTTCATTCGGGGGCATCGGGATGAGGATGTCCGGCAGTTGGCCTTGCGCGGATGCAAGGACCCGGATGTGGATTTTCCCTTTGCGTTGCAGCAGATTCAGGGACGGCAGAAGGCCAAGGAGAAGTTGCCGGAGATGTTCGGAAACCCTGACATTCTATTTCCACCAACCATTTCTATGGAGCAATGCTCGTCAGAGGCCACCGCGCGCTACAAGGCCTCCCTCATTCACGGCGACTCGTTTGCGGATCTCACAGGTGGCTTTGGCGTGGATACAATAGCATTAGCAAAATACTTTCAACAAGGATTTTATATAGAACCATCTACAGAACTACTTGAAGTCTTTGAGCACAACATCCACGCAATGGAAATCTGCAATATCCAAATCCGGCAAGGGCGCATGGAGGAGGTTTTACCCACATTGCCCGAAGTGGACCTCCTCTATCTCGACCCCTCGCGAAGGGACGGACACGGGCTGCGGGTGGTCGCACTGACCGACTGCACACCGAATGTGCCGGAGTATAAAGATGCGCTGCTCGGCAAAGCCCGCCGTGGGGTTATGGTGAAGTTGTCGCCCATGTTGGACATCAAGGCTGCGTTGCAGCAGTTGCCGGAAACGAGGGAGATACATGTGCTCGCGGCGCACGGCGAATGCAAGGAGATCCTTTTCTTGCTCAGCCACGAGAAAGCCGAGAACATCGAATATCATGCGGTAAACATACAGGGAGAAAACGTGCTGGATTTCCAGTTCAGCAGTCAAGAGGAAACTGAAGCAGCGCCCGAGTTGGCCGAGTGTGTGGGCAAGTACCTGTTGGAGCCCAATGCCGCCGTGATGAAGGCCGGGGCGTTCAAGTGCGTGGCCACGCGGTACGGGCTGCGGAAGTTGCACCCGCACTCGCACCTGTACACGTGCGACGAGCCAGTGGCAGATTTTCCCGGGCGGGTTTTCGCCGTAGAGAAGGTCTTGGCTTTCAACAAGAAGGAGGTAAAGCGGCAATTGGCGAGCATCGGCAAAGCCAACGTGGCGGTACGGAACTTCCCGCTCACGGCAGACGCACTGCGAAAGCAGCTCAAGCTGGGCGACGGCGGCGACGTTTACCTCTTCGGCACCACGCTGCGGGAGGGAGAGAAGGTTGTGGTGGTAACGCGGAAATAATCATTTTTTCTTATTTTTGCACTGTTTCCCAGCCGAAGTTTGTGTCAGGGGGAAGACGGGCGACGATGAACAACAAAAATATTTCTAAATAAAACTTTTACCATGGAACAGAAAAGCATAATCCAACCACACAAAACTTATGTTGGTGTCAAAGAACACAAGTCAGAAATGCAGATGACTGAGACCATCGAGTCCATCGGCGCGATGATCATGGAATTCCGCGGGCAGCAGGTAATCATAGACCGTGACCTTGCGCGGCTTTATGGGGTGACAACCAAAGTGCTCAACCAGGCGGTCAAAAGGAATATTGAACGGTTTCCGGATGATTTCATGTTTCAATTGACGGTGGATGAATATTCAAGGTCACAAATTGTGACCTTGAAGCCAAAACGCGGACAAAACATCAAGTACTCGCCTTTTGCATTCACTGAAAACGGCATAGCCATGCTCAGCAGTGTGTTACACTCTCCGGCTGCTATCCAAGCAAATATTGCAATTATGAGGGCCTTTACCGCAATGCGTCAACTTCCTCGAGCACACGCAGAATCGATGCGACGCATTGAGATCGTGGAACGACATCAAGTGGAATTGGCTCTTCATCAGGCGGAAATGGAGCACCGTTTTGAGGAAGTTTTCCGCAAAATTGACAGTCAATTGGTGCCCTCCCAGGGCATCTTTTTCGACGGCCAGGTATTTGATGCACACCGGTTTGTCAGCGACCTGATCCGGAGTGCAAAGCGACGCATCATATTGTTCGACAACTATGTGAATGACACGACATTGGCATTGCTGGACAAACGTGCGGAAGGTGTTGAGGCAGTCATCTACACAAAGAAGGTAACATCTACTTTCAATTCCGATGTGCTGAAACACGACACGCAATATCCTCCGATTGAGGTGCATGAGTTCGCGCAGGCGCACGACCGGTTCCTTTGCATTGACGACACCGTGTACCATATCGGGGCTTCGCTCAAGGATTTGGGAAAGAAATGGTTTGCCTTCAGCCGGATGGAGATCCAGACCGATAAGCTTTTGGGAAAGATGAACGAGCTATAATCACTATCTTTGCACTGTCGTTTGCCAGAAGCTTGTGGCAGGGGGAAGATATACGCCGAAGTGGCGAAAATGTATGGAAGATATATTTCCAAACTTTTTTGTACTTTTGCGGCCTTTAACGAGAATCAATATCTAAAAGCAATAAAAATGAAAAGATTATTAACCCTCGGACTCTGCGTCGTGCTCGCCAGCACTACCCTGTCCGTTAAAGCACAAGAGACAATGACACAAGACCAGAAAGTAAGCTACGCCATCGGCGCCAACTTCGGCTCACAAGTCAAACATGACGGTGTGGACCTCGACATCAACGCCTTCATCCAGGGTGTAAACGACGGCTTGGCCGGCCAAAACAAGTTCACAGACCAAGAAATGCAGGAAATCTTCATGCAGTTCCAACAGGATATGCAGGCCAAACAAGCCAACAAGGCCAACGCCGCCAAAGCTGAGGGCATCGCCTTCCTCGAAGAGAACAAGAAGAACCCCGATGTTTACGTGACTGAATCCGGACTCCAATACAAGGTCATCACCATGGGCGATGGTCCCAAACCGTCCGCAACCAGCAAAGTGACCGTGAAATATACCGGCAAACTGATCGACGGCACCGTGTTCGATTCCACCGACAAGAACGGCGGCGAGCCCATCTCGTTCGGCCTTAATCAGGTGATCCGCGGGTGGACCGAAGGTCTGCAACTTATGCCCACCGGTTCCAAGTTCACCTTCTACATCCCGTCCGACCTCGCTTACGGCGACCAAGGTGCCGGCGGCCTGATTCCGGGAGGTGCCACCCTGATCTTCGATATCGAATTAATCAGCTTCGAATAATCACAAAAGGGCAGCGTCTTAACTGCCCTTTTTTCTTCATCATTCCAAACCAAAACCAAACATCCATGAAGAAAATCATTCTCGCCTTGATGCTGCTCGTGGGCACATGCCTCTTCGCCACCGCTCAGGTGGTTCAAGACTGCGGCGCTATTGACTGTCCCGGACGCTGCGGCCGCTTCATTGACCAGAACGGCGACGGCTTCTGCGACCGCGGAAGACTCTCCAACCCTGCCCCTGCAACACAAAGCACGGCAGAAACTGATGCCAGCAAGGAGCAGGTTGTGTCTAATGTAGCTTCAAAAAACACAAAGGACACAAAGGACACAAAGGACGCAAAGGACGCCAAGGACACGAAGAGTACACCTGCTCAAACTATTAAAGAAGTCTCTAACAAAGAAGCCTCCGAAAGCATTGAGACCGTCCCTGAGCCCTCAAATGAAGCGGTAACAGAAGAAGAGACTCCGGTTGAAGAGCCCGCAGACAATACTCCGCAGAAGAAACCGTACGATCTCATCCTCATTACAGCTCTCACTTTGGGATTGTATGCCCTCACGTTCATTCTGGTCAAAGCCAATGTGTTGAAAAAGACCACACACCGCAAAATCTGGAACTCCATCCTGCTCATTACCGCGCTGGTTTCCTGCTTATTAGGATTTTTCCTTGTATTCCAAATCAACTACGGATGGAAGATGGACTGGTTCTGGAAGGTGAAATTCTACCATGTGGAATTCGGTATCGCCATGACTATTGTCGCCATTTTCCACATTTTCTGGCACATGAACTATTGGAAAACCCTGTTCAAGAAACGCGAAAATAAACAAGAAAACAAACAGTAAAACAATCATTTTCAAATAATTACAATGAAAATAGAAACCGCATTAGCCACCGCGCTGCAAAAGACGCTTTTGGAGTTATACGACATCAACATTGACGCAGATGCAAGCCTCATCCAGCCCACGCGCAAGGAGTTTGAGGGCGACCTCACCATTGTGGTCTTCCCGTACGTGAAGCTCGCGCGCAAGGCCCCCGACATGGTGGCCAAGGAGATTGGCGACAAGCTTTGTTCAGCCGTGGATTTCATCAGCAGTTACAATGTAGTGAAGGGCTATCTCAACCTCTCCATCGCGGACAGTTTCTGGAACGAGCAACTACACACTCACTTCCAGGACGTTGCTTACGGGCAGGCTGAGCGCCGACAGGAGGCTCCCGTACTCATCGAGTACTCCTCCCCCAACACCAACAAGCCACTGCACCTCGGGCACGTGCGCAACAACTTGCTGGGCCATTCCGTATCGCAAATACTCCAAGCCTGCGGCTATCCTGTGGTCCAAGTAAACCTCGTAAATGACAGAGGCATACACATTTGCAAGTCCATGGTGGCATGGTTGCGCTATGGCAACGGCGAGACGCCCGAGTCGTCCGGCATGAAAGGCGACCATCTGGTGGGCAAATACTATGTGGTTTTCGACCAGCATTATAAAGAAGAGCAGAAAGAACTGATTGAAAAAGGACTTTCTGAAGACGAAGCCGCACAACAAGCTCCTATCCTGCTGGAAGCCCGCGAGATGCTTCGCAAGTGGGAAGCCGGCGACCAAGAAGTGCGCAAGCTGTGGGAAACCATGAACCAGTGGGTGTATGCCGGTTTCGACGCCACCTACGAGCGTCTGGGCATCCATTTTGACAAGACCTACTATGAATCCAACACCTACCTGCTGGGCAAATCGCTGGTGCAGGAGGGATTAGATAAGGGCGTATTCTACCGCCACGAGGACGGCTCCGTGCGTGTGGACCTCACAGACGAAGGATTGGATGAAAAGGTCCTGCTCCGCAAGGATGGCACTTCTGTGTATATGACGCAAGATCTGGGCACCGCCCAATTAAGATATGAGGAGTTTAAGCCTCAGAAGATGATCTATGTGGTGGGCAATGAGCAAAATTACCACTTCGATGTGCTGAAGTTGGTGCTGGGCAAGAAGTTGGAGAAAGAATTCGGCAACAGCATTTACCACCTCTCCTACGGCATGGTGGAGCTGCCTAGCGGCAAGATGAAATCCAGAGAAGGCACCGTAGTCGATGCCGACGACTTGATGGACAGCATGTTCCAAGAGGCCAAGGCCAGCACCGAAGCTTTGGGCAAGTTCGACTTCCAGTCGGATGAGGCAGACAAGCTGTACGAGATGGTAGGCTTAGGCGCGCTCAAGTACTTCATCCTGAAGGTGGACCCGACCAAGAACATGCTCTTCAACCCTGCGGAGTCTATCGACTTCAACGGCAACACGGCGCCGTTCATCCAGTACACGCACGCGCGCATCTGCTCGCTCCTGCGCAAAGCCGCGGAACAGGGCATCTCCATTACGGATGGACAAGCCAATATCGTGCTGGGAACGGAAGAGAAGCAGCTCATCAAGATGCTGTACCGCTACCCGCAGGTGGTACTTTCCGCCGGCGACAGTTTCAGTCCCGCTTTGATTGCCAACTACATCTACGATGTAGCCAAGCAATTCAACCATTTCTATCAGGAAACGCCAATTTTCAAAGAGACTGACGAGCAGAAGCGCATCTTGAGGCTCCGGATTTCCCAATGGGTGGCGGTCACCATCCGCAACGGCATGAAGTTGTTGGGCATTGACGTTCCGGAAAAGATGTAACAAAAAAAGCGCCTCAAATGAGGCGCTTTTTTCATGATTTCTCAATAGGATTACTCTTGCTCTTTCTTGCAGCAGCAGTTGCAGGAGAAGCATTTCCACACAAGTGCGGACAGGGCACCGCCCACGAGAGGTGCGCAGATGAAGACCCAGAGATCGGTGAGAGCCTGACCACCAGCGAAGATAGCCGGTCCGATGGAACGTGCCGGGTTCACGGAAGTACCTGTCAGGTTGATGCACACGAGGTGAACCAGAATCAGGGTTAAACCGATGGCAAGACCAGCGAAGTTGCCAGCACCCACTTTTTCGTCGGTTGTGCCAAGCACCACCAACACGAAGAGGAAGGTAGCAATCACTTCAACCAGACATGCGCCCCAAGGACCGCCAGCGTTAGCGACGCCGTTGGTACCGAGACCACCTGTAAGATCGGGAGCTGTAACCACGTTGGCCAGCAACAGCAGACATGCACCGGCGATGATACCGCCAATGACTTGGCCAATCCAGTAGCCGCAAGCATCCTTCCAGCTCATACGGCCGGAGAGTGCCACTGCCAAAGTGATGGCCGGATTGATGTGGCAACCGGAAATGCCGCCGATGGTGTAAGCCATGGCCACAACAGTAAGACCGAAAGCGATAGCTGTGCCCACCACACCAGCAGGTTCAAGACAACCCAGGAACATGGCCGTAGCACATCCCAAGAATGTAAGAACAAATGTTCCTACCATTTCAGCGAAATACTTTTTCATAAGCGTTTAATTTAAAAGGTTAATGTTGATATGTTAAAGATAATATTCTTAATTTCAACCTGTTATAAAATCCGCCTAATCATTTTCTTCCCTTATGCGGCTGCAAATATATTAAATATCATTTGAAAAAAACTTCTTTTTTAAGAAAAAAAATTCACCTCCTGCTGTTCTCTCCTTACCATCTGTTCTTGTATAAACAATGCTGCTTTTTCTTCAAAAATGCCAAAAAGACATATTTTCACCCTGAAATCGTGCCAAAATGTCCGAAATCCAAGACAAATTGTCGCAAAAACGGTTTGGCACGGGGATTGTTATATAGACAATGCCGGTCGCTGAAACGAAAGCGGAGGCGGCCGGAAAAAAATTAAAGTATTAACCAATAAAAAAATGGAGGTATATCATGTTACCAGTAATGTTTAAAAACAGTTGGGTTCCAACAGTATTTGAAGATTTCTTCAACAATGACTTTATGCCTCGTGCCAATACTACAGCACCGGCAGTCAACGTAAGAGAAGACGACAAGGCCTACACCATGGAGGTGGCTGCCCCGGGCATCCGCAAGGAATTCTGCCGCGTGAGCATCAACGATGAAGGCAATCTTTGTGTCGCCATCGAGAACAAGATGGAGCACAAGGAGAGCGACAAGAAGCACCACTATCTGCGCCGTGAATTCTCCTACACCAACTACGAGCAGAACTACACGCTCCCGGACGATGTGGAGAAACAGAACATCGAGGCGAAGGTCGAGAACGGCATTCTTACCATCACGCTGCCCAAAATGCACAAAGAGGAACATAAAGTCTCCCGCAGTATCGAGATCCTGTAAGCGATTCTCCTTACCCAAAAACCTAAAGCACCGCAGTTTCTGTGGTGCTTTTTTATTGCCATAAAATAATAAGTATCCAATGATATTTTTGCTATCTTTGCAGGGCAGATTTTAGGCTGTTGGATAATAGTTTTTTATCTCGGTCTGATGATGCAAAAAATATTTCAAATAATTAAAAATCAATATATTAAATTAAAACACTCTTTATGTCCAAAACATTATTTTTAGGAGATGAGGCCGTTGCCCAAGCTGCTTTGGATGCCGGCTTGTCGGGTGTGTACGCCTATCCGGGCACACCTTCCACTGAAATCACTGAATTTATCCAGAATTCCAAACAAGGTCGCGCTGGCGAGGTGCACAGCATCTGGGCTGGCAACGAGAAGACCGCCATGGAGTCTGCCATCGGCATGTCATACGCCGGCAAGCGTTCCATGGTGTGCATGAAGCACGTGGGTCTGAACGTGGCTGCCGACCCGTTCATGAACTCCTCCATCACAGGTGCCAACGGCGGCATGGTGGTGGTGGTAGCCGACGACCCGTCCATGCACTCCTCACAGGACGAGCAGGACTCCCGTTACTATGCCAAGTTCGCGCTGATTCCGTCCTTTGAACCCTCCAACCAACAGGAGGCTTACGACATCACGTATGCGGCTTTCGACTATTCTGAGAAATACCACACGCCTGTGCTGATCCGTCTGACCACGCGCCTGTCGCACTCCCGCGCTGGCGTGGAGCGCAAGGCCGAGCGTCCGCAAAACCCGCTGCACATCGAGGAGAACCCGAAACAGTTCATCCTGCTGCCCGCCAACGCACGCGTGCACTATCGCACCCTGCTCGGCAAACAGGACGCTTTTGAGGAAGAATCTCTCAACTCTCCGTTCAACAAATACATCGACGGTGCCGACAAGAAGATGGGTATCATCGCTTCCGGTATCGCTTACAACTACCTGATGGAGAACTACGAAGGCGGCAAGTGCCCCCACCCTGTCCTGAAGATTTCCCAATACCCGCTTCCTTCCAAGCTCATCGCCAAGATGGTGGACGAGTGCGAAACCGTGCTCGTGGCTGAGGAAGGCTATCCTTTCATCGAAGAGCAGGTGCGCGGCATCCTGAACCGCACGGGCAACATCATCGGCCGTTTGAGCGGCGCGCTGCCTCGTGACGGCGAATTGAACCCGAACCTCGTGGCCAAGGCTCTCGGTCTGCCTGACACATACGGCGCTCCTATTCCTGAGCTCGTGGTGCCCAGACCACCCGCGTTGTGTGTAGGCTGCCCGCACATCGACTCCTACAACGCCATCAACGCCGCCATGGAGAAATATGGCAAGGGCAAAGTGTTTGCCGATATCGGTTGCTACACATTGGGTGCTCTGCCTCCTTACAATGCCATTTACACCACCGTCGATATGGGTGCATCCATCACCATGGCCAAGGGTGCCGCCGACGCAGGCTTGCGCCCGGTGCTGGCCGTCATCGGTGACTCCACCTTCACGCACAGCGGTATGACCTCCCTGTTGGACTGCATCTATGAGAACTCACCTGTCACGGTGATGATCCTTGACAACAGCACCACAGGTATGACCGGCGGTCAAGATTCCCACGCTCTCGGCGTGCTCGGCGAGATCTGCAAGGGCCTCGGCGTAAAAGAGGAACACATCCACCGCATCAACCCGCTGAAGGCGCATCATGACGAAAACGTGGCCCTCATCGAGAAGGAGCTCGAATATGAAGGCGTGTCTGTCATCATCCCGACGCGTGAGTGCATCCAGACCCTCAGCCGCCGCATGAAGAAACAGCAGGCTGCGAAAAAGTAACCGTTAGACCGAAGACTGGTGACTATAGACCGGAGACCATAGACCACTCTCTAAACCTTCAGTCTTCAGTCTCAAGTCTCCAGTCTGAAATTGTAAAGAACATAGTAACAAACTACAAGATTAAGAAAATGAAAATCGACATCATATTAGCAGGTGTAGGCGGTCAGGGTATCCTCTCCATCGCCACCATCGTCGGCTATGCAGCCGTCAAAAGAGGAATGTACATGAAACAGGCCGAGGTTCACGGCATGAGCCAGCGCGGCGGTGACGTGCAGTCACATTTCCGCCTCTCCGACCAGGAGATCGCCTCCGACCTTATCCCGATGGGCAAGGCCGACATGATCATCTCCGTGGAGCCCATGGAGTCATTGCGTTATCTGCCGTGGCTCAACCCGGAGACTGGCTGGCTGATTACCAACGACCAACCTTTCGTGAACATCCCCAACTATCCGGATTTCGACAAGTTGAACGCCGAATTGGGCAAGCTGAAGAACAAGGTGGTCATCAATGCTGACAAAATCGCGAAGGACCTCGGTTCCGCGCGTTCTGCCAACATGGTCATCCTGGGTGCAGCTTCCCCGTATCTCGGAATTCCGTTTGAGGAAATCGAGGCTGCCGTTCGCGAGAACTTCGCACGCAAGGGCGAAGACATCGTCAATGTGAACATCGCCTGTCTGCGTGCGGGCAAAGAGTTCGCCGAAAAACTGTAAGAGAATATCTGAATGAACAACCTGATTGAGTTTTTCAAGAAGAATTTTCATTATTTCCTGCTGGCAATTCTTCTGGTGGTGAGCATCATCATGATGGGCAAGTCCATGTCCTACAGCAAATACAAGTTTGCCAGGATATGCCAGAACACCATCGGCCCCATCCAGAAGAATTGGGCGGAAATGATCCACAAATTCAGTCTAGGTCAAGAGAATGATCTCTTGACTCAGCAGAACATCGCCTTGATGCGCGAAAATGAAAACATGTTCATCTACAAGAATGACACTGTCATCTCCATGATGAGCAAAACCGACTCGCTGCATCCGAGAAGCATGCGTCTGTACGACTACACGTATGCGCATGTGATCTACAAGACGACCGATCAGGCGTTCAACTATCTCATCATCGACAAAGGAAGCAAAGACGGCATCAGCCGCGACATGGCGGTCACCTGTCCGCAAGGCGTGGTCGGGGTCATCAGTGATGTTTCCGACCATTTTTCTTCCATTATCCCCATCCTGCATCCCGACTCGCGCATCAGTGCAACCGTCTCCCCCATCAACCAGGTGGGCACCGTGGTGTGGGAAGGACCTAACCCTCAGGTTGCCTATTTGGAGAACATTCCCCAACATCTGGAAATCAACATTGGCGATTCCGTGCTGACCAGCGGTTTCTCCAACATCTTTCCCAAAGGATTGCTGATCGGCACCGTGAAAGAGGTTTCCGTAGGCAAAAACGCCAGCTTCCTCACCATCAAGGTCAAACTGGCCACCAACTTCAACAAGCTCAACACTGTCTATCTGATCGAAAATCTCCACAAAGCGGAGATAGATTCATTAAAAGCCAACTTCAAGAATGAATAATGTAGTCTCGAACATATTGCGTATTATCCTCGTGCTCCTGTTGCAAGTATTCATTTGCAACTACATACACTTGTTCGGGTTCATCACTCCGGCTTTTTACCTTTTTGGGCTTTTGCTGTTGCCTTTGGAACTGCCCAAATCCATCCAGTATCTGATAGGCTTCTTCTGTGGTCTATTTGTTGATATGTTCACCCACACGCTCGGCGTGAACGCAGCGGCATGCACCGTCATCATGTTCATCCGCCCGTTTATCGTCAAGGCCCTCAATGGCCGCAAGACCAGCGACAGCGTGGAACGCCTTGTCCCGGGCGTAAAAGACTTCAAATGGCTGGTCTCTTACGTCGGTTTTCTCACCTTTGTACATCAGCTACTGGTGGTTATGCTGGAGACCTTGTCATTCCACAACTTCCTGCATTCCCTTACCGCCATCATTGGGAACACCGTGCTTTCCGCCTTCATCATCCTTTGTGCCGAATACATCTTCTACCCCGTACAAGGGAAAAACAAATAGCCATGAAAAAGGTTCTTCCACTGTTGATTTTCGCAACAGCCTTATTGTTCTCCGCCTGTAGTCCAACTAGGGTGCTGAAGGAGAATGAATATATGTTGCTGCGCAACAATGTGGAGGTAAAAGGAGCGCCCAGCAACGACTTTGACAACCTCAAATCCTATTGCCGTCCCATCCCCAACGACCGTTTCCTCACCATTTTCCTGGTCAAACCCAGACTTTATGCCATGGGAATGCCTACTCCGGACAAAAAAGGGATAATCAAGGACACCAAATTCAAGAAATGGCTAAGGGAGAAAGTGGGCGAAGCCTCTGTCCTGCTGGATTCCACCGAAATTGACAATTCCGTCAACCAGCTTCAGATTGTCATGAAGCAGTCGGGATACTTTGACGCCGACATTTCCTATCAAGTAAAGCATAACAAACACAACAACAAAAAGGTCAAAGTCAACTACCTGATCAACGCCAACGAGCCTTATCGAATCAGCAACATCACGTACAACATCGACATACCCGAATACAAGAAAATCGTCATTCTGAACAAAGACGAGACCTTGCTGAAGTCAGGGATGATGTACAATGAGGATATCATATCCGACGAATTGACCCGCATCATCAACCTGATCCGGGATGAAGGCTACTACTATGTGGAGAAGTCCATCATCAGCTGCGAGGTATCCTATGATCCGCCGCAAGATAGCCTGAACACGAATCCTCACACGGTCTCTTTGGAAATCATCATGAAGATTCCGAGCGACGACAATGCCTCCCGTTATTTGTACAAATACACTTACAACAACGTGTATGTCTATACCAACTACAGCACACTTGACAATCTCATCCATCATTATGACACGGTAAGATTTCATTCCAGGGACAAAAACGACCACACGCGCTATTACTTCATCACCCCGCACTACGACTGGCTGGAGAAGCCCATCCGGGATTTCCATTACGGTACATTGGCAAATGCCATCTACAGCAAACGGGACGTACCCTACTCCCAAATCGTACGCAGGAGAAGCAGCCAGGCTATTAGCCAGTTGGACAATTTCAGCTATTACAGCATCGAATTCAAGGAAAATGAGAAAATGTTGGACACCATCAACCGGACTGGTGTGCTGGACTCATACTATTACTTGACTCCAATGAAGATACACAGTATTGGCGGACAGCTGGACTTGCGCAATGACAAATCAGCCATCTCGTTCTCATACACCAATCGAAACATCTTCAAAGGTGCCGAGCACTTGACCATCAACGTGTCTGGCGGTTATTTTTACTATTCATTGACCAACCTGTTCCGACACAACACCACATACGCCTATCCTGAGTTCGGTGTTGGTGCGACGCTCACTTTCCCCAATTTGTTTCTATTCAACAAAACACAGAAGGCAACTGGCATCCGATACAGCACCTCCGTCAATGCCAGCATCAACTACAACGGGTTATACCGCCGTCTGATGTACAACGTCGGCATGACATACAACTGGAGTCCGAGCTACTACCTCAACCACAGTGTCAGTCCCATTGACATCAGCACCATCAACAACAGTGACCGACGGGCGGCACGCTTGCTGAACTATGACAACTATCCGGAATCTTATCAGAGCAAATTCGGTAAATTCTTCCTGCTCTCATTCAAATACAGCATGAATTATCTGGTACCCTTCAAGGTGACCCAAAATAAGCATAACATGCGTATTTCTGTCAACTTTGAATCGTCAGGTCTTCTTTTGAAAGGATTAAATGCCCTCATCACGCCCGAAGATCGGTGGACAATCAGCCGCAACAGGCTGGACAGCACCGGATACAACTACTCCTCATTCGAAAAGCTTGAGGCCACCTGGAACTACACATACAAAATCAACAAGAACAACAGTTTCGCCACCCGTTTGTCCGCCGGAGCGATGATTCCGTTAGACAAAGACTCGCGCATCCCATACGAGCGCGGCTTCTATCTTGGCACCAGCAACAGCATGAGAGGCTGGGGATACAGAGGACTCGGTCCCGGTGCCTACGAGCACGGCAAGGACAGTCTCTACACGGGCGACATCAAGATTGAATGGAACCTCGAATACAGGGGAACTTTATACAAATCGTTCAAATACGGCATTTTCTCCGACATCGGCAACATCTGGCTGGCCCAGAAAAATGACGACATGCCGAATGCAGAGTTCGATTTCAACCGTTTTTACAAGGAATTGGCCATTGACGTGGGTGTAGGATTGCGCCTGGATTTCAACTTCCTCATTCTCCGCATCGACTATGCCATTCCGATCTACGACCCCTCACGCACCAGCTATGGTCCTTGGATAAATTCCGTTTGGTTTGACAAGAACACACCACGGAAATTCAGATGGGGCACCGGCTTGAAGATTGCAATCGGGTACGCGTTCTAGGAGAGAAGACCGCGAATAATCATTACCCGTAATCACTTTATACTTGAAACTTTATACTTGAAACTATTTGGTTTCAGGTTTCAAGTTTCAAGTTACAGGCATTGCTTTGCGACTTCCCAAATCACTATTCCGGCGGCAATGGTGACGTTAAGGGAGTGCTTGGTGCCGAACTGCGGGATCTCGATGGCTCCGTCGCACACGGGTAGCAGACGCTCGTCCACACCAAACACCTCGTTTCCGACAATTACAGCCACTTTCTCCATAGCTGAGAAATCCATATCCTGCAACATGACGGACTCATCCACTTGCTCCACCACGAAGACCTTGTAGCCTTCAGATTTCAACTTCAAGGCAAGTTCAACGACATCTTCCTGATATTCCCAAATCACGCTTTCGGTGGCACCGAGGGCTGTCTTGCTAATCTCACGATTGGGCGGGCAGGCCGTGATGCCACACAGATAGAGCTTTTCCGCCTTGAAGGCATCGCAGGTACGGAATACAGAGCCCACGTTGTTCATACTCCGTATACTGTCGAGCACCACCACCAAAGGAAGCTTTTCCTGAGCCTTGAATTGCTCGGGCGTGATGCGATTCAACTCCTCCATCGACAATTTCTTCATACGCTATAGAATTTCAGATGGCTAAAATGGCAAATCACCCAGCGACGTGTCAGGTTGTACGGAACCATCATCATCGTTCATGCTGCTGCTGATCTCCGCAAAGCTCTGGTTAGGTTTAATGACACTGTTATCCATGAAGGTCGTCTCCCCTTCAAAATAATTCTGCTCCACATCAGCAAACTTCGTGTATTGGCTGATGAAACGCACGCGTTCAGACCCGGTGGAACCATGACGGTTCTTCTCAAACATCACCTCTGCAAGGCCTGCCGACGGAGTCTGGTCTTCGAAAGTATCCATGTGATAATATTCAGGACGATAGAGGAAGAGCACCAAGTCGGCATCCTGCTCGATAGATCCGGACTCACGAAGGTCGGAAAGCATAGGGCGCTTGGAACCACCGCGGGTCTCCACCGCACGGCTCAGCTGCGACAAGGCAATGACCGGCACGTTGAGCTCTTTGGCCAACGCTTTCAACGAACGGGAAATGTAGCTGATTTCCTGCTCACGGTTTCCCCCACTCTTGCCAGAGTTGTCATTACCACCCTGCATCAGCTGCAAGTAGTCCACGATGATCAGTTGGATATCGTGTTTGTGTTTCAGACGACGGCATTTGGCACGCAAGTCGAACACCGACAGGGCCGGGGTGTCATCAATAATCAGGTTGGAACTCTCCAGCACGCCAATGCTGTCCATCAATTTAATCCACTCATCATCGCTAAGGTTGCCCTTTGAAATGTGGTCGGACGGAATACCCGACTCGATGGAGAACAGTCTGTGCACAAGCTGCTCGGCCGACATTTCCAGAGAGAACAGGGCTACCGGCATCTTATAATCCAGCGCTGCATTGCGGGCAATGGAGAGCACAAAGGATGTTTTACCCATACCCGGACGACCAGCAACAATGATCAAATCGGATTTCTGCCAGCCGCCTGTCTTTTCGTCGATGGAACGGATACCGCAGGGCACACCTTGGATTTTGTCGGCATTCTGCCGCAGATTGTCCAGATTGTCCAATGCCGAGCGTACAACCTGGTGCAGCACCTTGCTGTCGCGCTTGAAGTTGTTCTCAACAATATTGAAAATCTTGCTTTCCGCCTTATCCAGCAGATCCAGCACATCATTGGAATCATCGAACGAGTCGGTGATAATTTCATTGCAGTTGTGAATCAGCTCCCGGACCACAAATTTCTCCATCACCACGCGGGCGTGGTACTCAATGTTGGCCGAGGAAGTGACACGGTTGGTCAATGAAGCCAGATACGATGCGCCGCCCACCACTTCCAGCAACTTTTCCTTACGGAGCTGGTTGGTCACGGTAAGCAAGTCAATGGGTTGCGTGAGCATGAAGAGCTTCTCAATAGCTTGGAAGATATGCTGATGAGCCTCCACATAGAACATTTTGGCTGAAAGAAAGTCGAGGATTGTGCTCACGGCATTGTCGTCAATCATCAGGGCACCCAGCACGGCGGCTTCAAAATCCACGGCCTGCGGGGTCACTTTGCCCGTGACGCCCAATGTGGTATCCACGCGATTATACGACAGTGTTTTTGCCGGCCTACTTTCGGTAACTGGCTTGTTTTCCATAAATTAAGAAATTGTATTTTGTAAATATTTCAGATGGCAAATATCTACAAAAAAGAGGTCTGTTCGGAAAGACAAGCCCGATAAAGTTATGAACAAGCCCGATTAGGGCAGGAATCCTGCATGGAAAGTGTAAGGCAGCAAGTCGGCCACGCTACGGAAACGGTACACAGGTCCGACTTGTCCGGAGAGGATCACCTCGATAGGCTGGTTGAATTTCTGCTCATACTCATAGAGCACCTGCCGGCAGCTACCGCAGGGGGACACCGGCTCCTTCAAGGGCTCCACGGGATTGATAGCCGTGATGGCAAGCGTGTGGAAAGGCACTTCGGGATATAGCGAAGAGGCAGAAAAGGCAGCTGTACGCTCCGCACACAAGCCGCAAGGATAAACCGCATTCTCCTGATTGCTGCCCGTCACCACCTCGCCATTGTTCAGCAGCAAGGCCGCCCCCACTTGGAAATGGGAGTACTGGGCATACGCGCGCGTGGCGGCCTCCTCCGCTTTGGCGAGCAACCTTGCAATTTCCTCAGGCAGTTCATTCCGATCCTCATAGACGAGCACCTCGGATTTCAGCGTCAAATTCTTCATATTGTACAATAAAGTTGTCAGTCAATTGATTTTAACGAAGGAAACGCAAAAATATTGTAGAGAAACAGGCTAAGCTTGATTCAACTATTTCGCACCACCGCCGAGGGCAATGTAAAGAGCGATGAGGGCACGGGATCCATTGTAAAGGTTCGTGGCTTCGCTGAGCTGTGCGCCCAAAAGTCCTTCCTGAGCAGACAAAACCTCCAAATAACTGGCCCTGCCGTTGTCCATCAACTCGTGCGTGCCATCGTAGGCATCTTGCAGCACTTGAATCTGGCGCTTGTAATACACATCCTTTTCACGGGCAGCTTGGCAGTCGGCCAACGCCTCGTTCACCTGATTGCCAGCGTTGATGACGGTCTGCACATACTGCTGGGTAATATCTTCCTGCGACAACTTGCTGATTTTGAGATTGGCTTTCAGTTTCCCCAATGCGAAAACAGGTTGCACGAGGGAAGCAAGAGCATTCATCAACAGGGTACCAGGGTTGGCAATAATTCCGGAATTATTGCCCCATCCCAACACGCCTTGCAGCGAAATTTTGGGATAGAATGCGGCGCGGGCAGCCTGAGTATTATAAAAGGCCTCTTCCAACACATAATCGGCAATCTGGATGTCAGGACGGTTTTCCAGCAATTGGGCCGGAACTCCCGTGCTTAACCGCTGCGGAAGCTCAAACGAATTCCAGCGACTGCGTTCAACATGTTGCGGCGCGACGGCAAGCAACTGGCAAATGGCATTCTCCACACTGCGGATGCTGCGTTTCATGTCCACAATCTGCGTTTTCACATTCAAATAGGAGGATTCCATTTGGTTGACGGCGGTGGAATAAGCCTTGCCGTTTTCCCAAAGGGCACGCTGAGTCTCCAAAGAAGCATTCCAAAGGGAATCGGTGAAGAGCAAAATTTCCAACTGACGGTCAAGGAGCTGCAACATGCAATATTGCTGCGCCACAGCGGAAACAAGATTTGCTTTGACCAATTGTTCGCGGGCTTCAGCCTGTTTCAGGACTGCCTGCGCTTTACGCTTCTGATTGGTATTCACGGCAAAGATATCGAGATTCCAATCTATCTGCAAAGGAAGACTGTAGGTCACCGTAGGCACCAAACTACCTTGATTCAAGTAAGAGTTCACGCCGACGGAAGGGGCAAGAGTAAGAGAGGGCAAATAGCCCAATTTCGTAGCGCGAAGGGAAATCTGCGCCTGTTCCACAGCGATACGTGCCGATTTGACATCCGTATTGCGTGCAAGCACGGAATCAATGAGCTGCTGCAACAGCGGGTCAGTGAAGAATTCACGCCATGACAACTTTGCGATAGAGCTGTCGGCTTGAGCTGCCGTCACATCTTCCGTAGTGCCGTAGATGTCGGAAGAAACATTCGTTTGCGATGTGTATTTGTTGTAGATGCCGCAGCCCGTGAACGAAAGGCACAGTACACTGACGACAATGAATATGATTATTCTTTTCATTTTTCTGATGGTATTTCGTTATCATTATCTGAAATAGCAACTTCTTCTGTCTTAGCCGCCACGGGCGCCCCCTGGAATTTCTCATGCAGTGTCTGGAACACGATGAAGAAGGCGGGAACGACGAACACCAACGCCAGCGTACCGACGGCCATACCGGCGGTGACACCGAGGGCAAGCACGCGGTTTCCGTTGGCGCCCGCACCACCGGCGATGATAAGCGGAATCATACCCGCAATCATGGTCACGACGGTCATCAAGATCGGACGCAAACGTTCCTCACATGCGGCGAAGGCGGCGTCGCGGATGCTCATGCCCTGAGCGCGTCGCTCTGAAGCAAACTCGGTTATAAGGATAGCTGTCTTGGCCAGCAAACCGATGAGCATGATGACACCCGTCTGGAGGTAGATGTTGTTTTCCATGCCCGGCAGGTGCAGCTTTGCGACGAGCCAAACGGCACCGAACGAGCCCATCAGG
>Ga0310696_10000843_pt1 | contig 45446 bp, 32 predicted proteins | sample AusTroGonzalo_MG_4_FD_203885 | JGI IMG/M metagenome (GOLD analysis project Ga0310696, IMG submission 203885) | Bovine rumen microbial communities from tropical cattle in Woodstock, Queensland, Australia - Gonzalo_02 (v2) (version 2) | ecosystem: Host-associated > Mammals > Digestive system >... | reverse complement strand
GACGTTACGGAGAGTGGTGAAGACATTGTACTGGCCGCACAGATAGCCCATGAGATCTCTCAGCTGGACAAAGAGGAGATGACCGTGGAAGAGATCCAGGACGTGGTGGAAAACCACCTGATGAACAGCCCCCGGCAGGAGGTGGCCAAGGAGTACATCCGCTACCGTAACAAGCGCAACATAGCCCGCCGCGCCAAGAGTAATGAAATCTTCGAGACCATAATCCAGGCCCAGGCCAACGACATCACCCGCGAAAACGCTAACATGAATGCCGATACACCCGCCGGCATGATGATGAAGTTTGCCTCGGAAGCCACCAAGACCTATGTGGACGAGTGCCTGCTCAGTGACCCCGTTCGCGAAGCCGTGGCCGGTAACTATATCCACATCCACGACAAGGACTACTATCCCACCAAGTCCCTCACCTGCATCCAGCACCCTCTGGACCTAATCCTGGAGCACGGTCTTAAGGCCGGTCACGGCGAAAGCCGTCCCGCCAAGCGCATAGAAACCGCCAGCGTGCTGGCCTGCATCTCCATGGAAACCGTTCAGAACGAGATGCACGGCGGCCAGGCCATCCCCGCCTTCGACTTCTATCTTGCCCCCTTCGTGCGCAAAACCTTCGAAGAGGAAATCGACAAGATAAGCGACATGGAAAATGCCGATTACAGCGAGCTCAAGACCGTAAAGCTGGACGACTACATTAAACGCGACCTGGTGGGCCTCCAGGGCAAGGAGCGCGCCCTGCAGCATGCCGTTAACCAGACCGTGGGCCGCGTGCACCAGGCCATGGAAGCCTTTGTGCACAACATGAACACCATCCACAGCCGTGGCGGCAACCAGGTGGTATTCTCGTCAATCAACTACGGTACGGACTGGTCGGCAGAAGGCCGATGCATTATCCGCGAAATCCTGAACACCACTTACGAAGGCGTGGGCAACGGTTCCACCGCCATCTTCCCCATCCAGATCTGGAAAAAGAAGAAAGGCGTAAGCTACCTGCCGGAAGACCCCAACTACGACCTATACAAGTTCGCCTGCAAAGTATCGGCCCGCCGTTTCTTCCCCAACTTCGTGAACCTGGACGCCACCTTCAATCAGGACGATGCATGGAACCCGGAAGATCCCAAGCGCTATGTGCACGAGGTTGCAACCATGGGCTGCCGTACCCGCGTGTATGAAAACCGTTTTGGCCCCAAAACCTCCATCGGCCGCGGTAACCTTAGCTTTACCACCATCAACATCGTCAAACTGGCCATCGAATGCATGGAAGAGGCCGATCAGGAGGTTCGTATCGGCCGGTTCTTCGAAAAGCTTGACTGGGCCCTGGAGATCAGTGCCCGCCAGCTGGACGAGCGTTTCCAGTTCCAGAAAACCGCCCTTAAGAAGCAGTTCCCGCTGCTGATGAACGGCCTATGGAACGGCAGTGGCAAACTGGATCCGGACGACACCATCGAGAGCGTCATCAACCAGGGAACCCTGGGAATAGGCTTTATCGGCCTGGCCGAATGCCTTATTGCGCTGGTTGGCAAGCATCATGGAGAAAGCGAGGAAGCTCAGGAGCTTGGCCTTAGGATTGTGACCTTCATGAGAGATAAGGTGAACGGATTCTCGGAGAAATATCAGCACAATTATTCCGTTCTGGCGACTCCGGCCGAGGGCCTTTCCGGCAAGTTCACCAAGAGGGACAAAAAGACCTTTGGCGTGCTTCCCGGCATCACCGACAAGGACTACTACACCAACTCCAACCACGTTCCGGTGTACTACAAGTGCACTCCGGAGCACAAGGCCCGCATAGAGGCTCCCTATCACGAGCTAACCCGCGGCGGCCACATCTTCTACGTTGAAATTGACGGCGACGCCACCCACAATCCGGAAGCAATCATGCGAATTGTGGACCTAATGGACAAGTACAACATCGGCTATGGATCGGTGAACCACAACCGCAACCGCTGCCTGGACTGCGGCTATGAAAATGCCGACAAAGACCTGCACGAGTGTCCCCACTGCCACGGTCACCACATTGACACCCTCCAGCGAATCACCGGTTACCTGGTAGGCACCACCGACCGCTGGAACGCCGGCAAACTTGCCGAACTGAAAGACCGTGTAGTTCATGAATAGATTCTTCGCTTCGCTCAGAATGACAAAGGGAATTGTCATCCTGAGGAGCGTAAGCGACGAAGGATCTTATGAGAATCAGGGTACTGAATATCATCGAACAGACAATGGCCGACGGACCGGGATTCCGGACGGCCATTTATTGTGCAGGCTGCAAACACGCATGCAAGGGATGCCATAATCCGCAAAGCTGGGACTTCAATGCCGGCAGATGGATGGAGGTGGACGACCTTCTGGCCATAATCAAGGCCGATGAAATGAGCGACGTAACCTTCTCCGGCGGAGATCCGTTCTACCAGGTAGAAGCCTTCACCGAACTTGCGCGGCGCATAAAAGAAGAGACCTCCAAGACCATCTGGTGCTGGACCGGATTTACCCTGGAGGAGATTCAGGCATCGGCAAAACTTAGCCAGATGCTGCCATACCTTGATGTACTTGTGGATGGCCCGTTCATCCTTGAGCAGCGCGACACCGATCTTCTGTTCCGCGGCAGCCCCAACCAGCGCATCATCTACCTGCACGGCGAACCCCCGGTGGACGACATCCCCGGTACGGTAGCTCTTGAACCGCTTAGGTAATTATTGTTTCCCGAAGGAGAAGCGGAAGCCGGCTTCCAGGTCAAACCTGAGAGGCTGGATGGTGCGCAGCGAGCGGGGCTGCAGGTCTGTGCGGAAATAGTACCTGAAGCTGGGATCCAGATATACGCCCAGATAAGGGGTAATCTTGAATTCTACGCCCATGCCGATATCCCCGGACCACTGGATGGGACTTTGATTCTTCTGGTGATAGTGGATATCCGACTGGGGACCGTGGACCAGGAAGTCATTATCGACCAGATACTCGGCGCCACCGCCAATAAAGGCGTTCACGCGCCAGCGGCCGCGGTTTACAATATCGTAATATACATGAAGCGGGATGCCCAGCCAGTGCTGATGGTTATCGATATCCGTTTGCAGGAAGCGGAAACCCTCCCCAACATAATCGCCAACAAAAGTGCGGCTTAGATTAGTATAACGCAGGCCGATACCAACCGCCCAATGGGGCGTAAAGTTATACTTGACGCCAACGCCGGCCGAGAAAGGAAGGCTGAAGCTTACTTCCGGACTCTCATTGTAAATGCCTTCTTCTGCGCCTTTAATTGGAGCAAGATAACTGCGGATTGGCGTTGCGCCTGTAGCCTGGCGGCGTTTGTCTTCTACATTGCCGAATACCGAAACGGAGAATCCGGTGCCGGAAGGCACCTTCTTTTCTTCGGCCCAGGCAATGCGGTTAAAGGCATCCTGTTCTTCCAGGACTTCGGCCAAGGACGGGGTCTCTTCCTTGGAGGGCTGTGAAACGGCCGGTTCTTTGTCTGCAGGTACCTCCGACGACACAAATGTCTCTTCGGCCACATTTTCGGCCGCCTCCGGCCGGGCCTCCACTACCTGAGCATCGGCAGCATAAGCTATGCGCCTGGCAATACGGTAAACGGGCACTGACGGGAGGTCATCGGCCCCTGAAACAACAGGGACCGCCTCCACTATCTGAATAAGGTTAGAATTGTTCTGCGGAATAATTGCGGCAGGGCGCAGCAGCACCACTGCCACAATTGCGGCTGCAACGGCAACCGCGCTTGCAATGCCCCAGAAGCGCAGCGGAATTATCCGGCTCTTACGGTCCAGACCGGCGGCAACGCCCTCCCACACTGAGGGAGAGACGCTTTCCTGAGCGTTCTGAAGCAAGTTTCTTACTTGTATGTCGAATTCGTTCTCTTTCATCCTTTTTCTTTTATCATTTCCTGCAGCCTGATGCGGGCCCTCTGGAGCTTTGAGCGCGAAGTTGCCTCCGTGCAGCCAAGTTCCTTTGCAATCTCCTTATGCGAATAGCCTTCCACCACATACATGTTGAAGACCGTCCTTGCATCGGCCGGGAGGGCCGATATCATGTTCATCAGGTCCCGGTATCCCATTTTTTGGATGGGTGTGGCTTCCTGGGCCGACAGGCTGCGGGCTTCCTGGATATCGTCGCTGATTCCAAGTACGTCCGTGCGGCGGAGGTGCATCAGGGCAGTATTGACAAAGATCTTTCTGGCCCAGCCTTCAAAGGAGCCTGCTCCCTGGTAGCTGTCTATTTTTGTGAACAGAGTGATGAACCCTTCCTGCAAAACATCTTCCGCGTCTTCCCTGTTGCCCATGTACCGGAGGCACACGGCCATCATTTTGGGGGACAAAGCGTCGAAGAGCTGCTTTTGCGCCTTGCGGTCCCCGTCTTTACAGTTAAGCGCCATACGTTCCAGGGACGACGGACCCGTGGGAGACTGTTCATCTCTTGTCCACATAATAAGATGCAACTTTTCCCTAAAACGTTTCACCGGGCGCAGAATTTGTTCTTCTTTCACAAATTTATGTTCAAACCTAGAGAAAACAAAATATTTCCCGTATTTTTGTACGTTATGATAAAACGTGTCCTGGTTATAGTGCTGTTATGCATGTTCACCCTTTGCGCCCGTGCACAATCGGTGGACAGTAATCTGATAGATGCCGTTACACTTTACGGGGACGGACAGTATCAGAAAGCCAGGACAATACTCCAGACTCTCTCCAAAGCAGCCCCGGACAACGACGCCGTATGGTATTATCTGGCTCAGGCCGAATTCAGGTGCGGAGATGCCGATGCAGCAGAAAAAGCCCTTCAGACAGCAGTGCAGCTGGATTCAGGCAACTACTGGTACCGCAGCCTGCTGGGCCGTATGCATCTTATGGGCGGCCGGGTGCAGGACTCAATGGAAGAGTATGAATCCCTGGTAAAGGACTTCCCGGACAAAAGCGGACCCATCTACGACCTGCTAAGCATATACCTTTCGCAGCAAAAGTACGACAAAGCCCTGGCGATGCTTGACGAGATAGAGAAGCAGCGCGGTCCGTCGGAGGAAGTAACCCGCACAAGGTACGACGTTTATACCGCCATGGGCAAGCAGGACGAAGGCGCAGCCATACTGGAAAAATTCAACCAGCAGTACTCCTCCCCTTCCATCCTCTCGATGCTTGGAGACTATTATCTTTCCGATTTTGCCGATTCCCTGGCGCAGGCCCGCTATCAGGAGGCTCTGGAGCTGGACAGCAGCTACATACCCGCCATCCTTGGCATGTCGGAGGTCCATCGGCATCAGAGAAGATATGCCGACTATTTCCAGACCCTGGAACCGTTCTTTGCTTCGGAGGATATTCCGGCATCAAGCAAAACTTTGTACATCACCAACCTCACCCGCAGCATAGACCCTAAAATCCTGCAGCTTCACAGGGAAGGATTCGACCATCTGGTACTAAAGACAGCGGAAGTTCATCCGGCCGACAGCAGCGTCTTTGCCACGGCAGGCTCGTATTTCTATGCCACGGGCCGGGAGGAGAAGGCCGGCGACTGGTTCAAGGCGGCGGCCGATACATTCCCGGAGAGCATCGGCCAAACTGCAACTTACGTCCAGTACCTGTCCCTGCAAAAGCAGTGGGAACCTTTAAGGGAACGCGCCATGGAAGCCTACTGGCGCTTTGGGGAGACAGCTTTCCTTGAATTTGCCAACATGGCGTCGTACCAGCTTAAGGACTATGACGCAATAATTGCCAACAGCCGGCATATACTTGAGACCTATCCCAAGGACAAAAATCTTTGCCTTAGCGCATGGTCGCTTATCGGCGATGCCTATCATGAGAAAGGGGACAGCAAGCAGGCATACAAGGCATACGAAAAGGCCCTGAAGATTGACCCATCGTATGCGCCGGTGCTAAACAATTACGCATATTACCTTAGCCTGGAGGGCAAAAAATTGAAGAAGGCATATACCATGTCCAAGAAAACCGTGGAGGCCGAACCCGACAACGCCACGTATCTGGACACCTTCGCATGGATACTGCACCTTATGGGTAAAGATCTGGAGGCCAAGCCTTTCTTCAAGCACGCCATGCTTTACGGCGGCAAGGAAAGCGCAGTAATATTAAGGCATTATGCAACCGTGCTGGAGGCCCTTGGAGAAAACGACACGGCTAAAGTATATCGTAACCAGGCCGCAAGGCTTGAAGCCCAGGAAAAGAAATGAAAAGGATTCTTTGCATAATATCGGCCTTGATTTTGAGCCTTGCCCCGGCCATGGCCCAGAAAACCAGCATGAAACAGCTGGAAAGCCAGCGTGCGCAGCTGGAAAAAGATATTGCCCTGCTTAACCGCAAGCTGGACCAGAACTCCAAGAGCAGCTCGGAGGCAATGAGCAACCTTACCCTGGTGCGAAGCAAGATATCGGCCCGCGAACAGCTCATAGCAAGTTGCGACCAGACGCTTAGGATGCTGGACGACTCCATTAAGGTTTGCCAGGGCGAGATTAACCGCCTGCAGGCCCGCTACGACACGCTTTCCCTATATTACGGCCGCCTGGTGCGCAGCTCATACAAAAACAGAGACAGCCGCATGTGGTACATGTATCTGCTTTCCAGTGACTCTATGGGCCAGGCTTTCCGCAGGTTCGGGTACTTCAGGAGCCTTTCTTCCCAGATGAGCCAGCAGGCTATTAAGATAAGGGAAACATCGGCCCAGCTGGAGGTGGAAAAGGAGAGGCTTACCGGACTTAGGGAAGAGGCCGACGAGATGCGCCGCAAGGTGGTGCAGGAGCGTTCCACGCTTAAAAACGAGGAAGCGCAGTCCAACCGCCTGGTGGAACAGCTTAACAAGGACCGCAAGAAATACCAGCAGCAACTGCAGGATAAGAACAGGCAAAAAGAGGCCCTGAACCGCAAGATTGCCGATTTGATAAGGGCCGAGCAAGAAGCCGCCAAGAAGAAAAACGCCAATAATAAGGGTGGCGATAAGAAGGCTGGCAACAAGACCGTTTCTACAGAGATAGACACCAAGCTTTCCAACGAATTTGCCGCCAATAAGGGCAAGCTGCCTTGGCCCGTAGAGGGCGCTATTGTAGAGCGCTTTGGCAAGCACAAGCACCCTGTTTACCAGAACGTTGACCTGCCTCAGAACAACGGCGTAACGCTGGTTGTAAAGCGCGGAGCTCAGGCAAAGGCCGTGTTCAACGGCAAGGTAACGCAGATTGTTGTACTGCCTGGCTACAACCAGTGCGTGCTGGTAAGTCACGGCGCATACTATACTCTTTATACCAAGCTTAAGACAGTTGCCGTAAAAGCCGGCGACAAAGTTGTCACGGGCCAGGTGGTTGGCACCGTAGATACAATTGCCGGCGAAGACCTGTTCCACTTTGAGCTCTGGAACGGCTCCACCCCGCAGAATCCGGAAAACTGGCTAAGGGAATAATTGTTATGCCTAGAACCAGCTCAATAGCAGTATTGGCGGTGGTGGCTGTAATAGCCGCTTCCTGCATGCCGGCACCCCGCACAGACCGCAGGACCGGCAAACTGATGGACGAGTTGGATGGTTATCTGGCCACAAGGGAGCTCTATGTGGCCAAGAAGAAGGATCAGCTGGACGCTTACCGGCGGTTGATTGACGCCACTCATGACCCCGCCAGCCGGTACGAGCTGGAAATGATAGCCGCAGCAGATTATTTTGCTTTAAGCTTCGACTCCACGCAGACGTACTTGAAAAACGCTCAGGCGCTGGCACAGCAGCTTGGAGACAGGTACCGCTACGACAAGGCCTCAATTGAACTGGGTCACCTTTACGAGAAAGCGGGAAACTACCTGGAAGCCAACCAGATTCTTTACAACCAGATTGACACTGCCACGTTGTCGGCCCCGCTTAAAGCCGAATACTACTGGGTTCTATACGACTTCAGTAAAGACATGGCTGGCAATTCCGGCATGGTGGAGCGGATGTCAATCCCACCGGCAGCATCCCTAAGGGAACAGCTGTACGGCATACTTTCCCCCGAAGAGCCACGCTACAGTATAATCCTGCGGGATCAGTATATAGATGAAGGACAACTTGAAAAGGCCGATAGTATAAGCCATCTCCTGGTTTCATCGGTAAGTCCCGAGGACCGCGACTTCGCAATCCATGCCTTCTTCCAGTCGGAAATTGAGGTGCAGAAAGGGAACCGGGGGAATCAGATGTACTGGCTGGTGAAATCGGCCGAATGTGATGTGATAAACGCCGTGCGGGACTATGCCTCGCTCACCATGGTGGCCCAGCTTATACTGCCAACAGACGTGGACCGCTCTTTCCGCTACTTGCGCATTGCCCAGGAAGACGCTCTGACCTATAACGCAAAGCTTCGTCCCTGGCAGATTTCCCGCTTCCTGATGCAAGTGGAAGATGCTTACCAGGACCGGCAAGAACGCGCCAGCCGCAGCGGCAAAATATGGTCCATCCTGCTGGCTATCCTTACAGTTATTCTATCCATTGGAACATATTTCCTGATTAACCGATCACTCAAACTCTCCAAGCTGCGGAAAGAATTGGAAAACAGCAATAATTCACTGGCGCTGGCAAATGCCACATTAAACGACCTGAATCAGCAGATTTCTAAAGCCGACCGTGTGAAGGAAAAGTACATCCTTAACTTCCTTCAGGGACTATCAGCTCAAGTAGCCGTAACCAGGGCCGAAGACAACCGCTTCCGAAACCTTTTAAAACAAGGCAAGGCCGACCAGCTTCTGAAGGAACTTTCCATCAGCGGCCGCAGCGAGAAAGCCCGTGACGAATTCTACGAAACATTCGATACCACTTTCCTGGGATTATATCCATCCTTTGTGGAAAAATTCAACGCACTCTTAAAAGAAGAAGCACGTGAAACAGCTCCCGACGGAAGGCTTACTACGGCACAGCGTGTATTTGCCCTTATCCGTCTTGGCATAGATGACAGCAAGGCAATTGCCACCATACTGGACTACTCACTGAGCACCATATATAATTATAAGGTTACTATTAAAAACGCCGCCCTTGGAGACCGCGATTCCTTTGAAGCCAAGGTAAAATCAATAGGAAAGTAGCGCGTTTCGGTTTATTTCGTTACTACTTTTATCTTATTTTAAAGATTTTTAATTGCGTGATTTTCACGTAATTATCTTTCTTATGCCACTACTTAAATATTCCCAACAAGCAGAGTAGTGTGAAATACCCATAATTTTGCATCAGACCTGAACCCCAAAACCAATAACCAGTCTATGCAAGTTCATAAAAGCATCTTTGCGCTGGTAGCGCTGACTGTTATATTTTCCTGCACGCGCAGGAACGTATCCTCCACCGTGGGCAGCACCTCACAGGTGGAAAGCCGTATTGAGAGTATCCTCTCGCAAATGACTCTGGCCGAAAAAATCGGCCAGATGAATCAGGTATCGGCCGGAGGAGACGTCAACAACTATGTGGACGCCCTGCGTAAAGGCCAGATAGGCTCCATCCTGAACGAGGTAGATCCGGTAAAGATAAATGAATTCCAGCGTCTGGCCGTTGAGGAGTCCCGTCTGGGCATTCCGCTGCTTGTGAGCCGTGACGTCATACATGGTTTTCATACCATCTTCCCTATTCCACTTGGCCTGGCAGCCACATTTGACCCTGCCTTGATAGAAGAAGGTGCCCGCGTTGCGGCCATTGAGGCAACAGCTCAAGGCATCCGCTGGACTTTCTCGCCCATGCTGGACATTGCCCGCGACCCACGCTGGGGCCGCATTGCCGAGGGTAGCGGCGAAGACCCCTACCTGGACGCGCGTATGGCCGAAGCCATGGTGCACGGCTACCAGGGACGCACGGCCGACTCCACCTCCATGGCTGCCTGCATCAAGCATTTTGTAGGTTACGGAGCAGCAGAGGGAGGCCGCGACTACAACAGTACATTCCTCACGGAAAGGCAGCTGCACAATATCTATCTTCCTCCCTTTGAAGCCGCAGTAAAAGCCGGAGCAATGACGCTGATGACCTCCTTCAACGACAATGACGGCGTCCCTTCCACAGGCAACACCTTCGTGGTAAAGGATGTCCTGCGCGACGAATGGGGCTTCGACGGCCTGGTGGTCACGGACTGGAACTCAATGGGAGAGATGATTAATCACGGGTTCGGCGTAGACCGCAAGGATGTGGCCCAGAAAGCCGTAAATGCCGGCGTTGACATGGATATGATGACTTTTGGTTTCGTTTCTCATCTGGAAGAGTTGGTAAAAAGCGGAGCCGTAAAGGAGAAAACCATTGACAACGCCGTTCGCAATATACTTCGCGTAAAAATTCTGCTTGGTCTGTTCGAGAACCCTTATATTAATGTAGAGGCAGCCAAAGCCGTGCAGTATGCTCCGGAGCACCTGGCATCGGCCCAGAAAACCGTGGAGGAATCAGTCATCCTTCTTAAGAACAACGATATTCTGCCGCTCAATGGCACACCCCGCATCCTTGTTACCGGCCCGCTGGCCGATGCCCCGCACGACCAGCTTGGCACCTGGGCCTTCGACGGTGAGAAATCACACACAATTACCCCCCTTAAAGCCCTGCAGGAGCGTTTCCCGGGCCGCGTGGAATATGTTCCCGGCCTTAATTTCAGCCGTGAAAAACGTTCCGGTTTTGCCGATGTGGTGTCCGCCGCAAACCGTGCCGATGTGGTTCTAGTATTCCTGGGAGAAGAAGCCATCCTCTCCGGTGAAGCCCACTCACTTGCCGATCTGAACCTTAAGGGGTCTCAAAGCGAATTGCTGGCTGCCCTGAAGACCACCGGTAAGCCGATAGTGGCAACCATAATGGCCGGAAGGCCGCTCACCATAGAGCGCGACCTCCCCAATGTTGATGCAATGCTTTACAGTTTTCATCCCGGCACAATGGGCGGCCCGGCTCTTGTCAATCTTATTTTCGGCGATGTTAATCCTTCCGGCAAATCGCCCATAACTTTCCTTCGCACCGTGGGCCAGGCTCCGCTGTACTACGCCCACAACATGACCGGCAGGCCGTACAACGGCGAGACCCTCCTGGATGAAATCCCTGCCGAAGCCGGCCAGACTTCGCTTGGCAACACAAGCTATTACCTGGATTTCGGCGCATATCCGCTGTTCCCCTTCGGTTATGGCCTCAGTTATACCACTTTTGCTTATTCAGGTATCGGCCTTAACAAAGACACATACAAGGCCGATGATACTATTTCCGTCACATTCACCCTGTCAAATACCGGTACTTACGATGGCACCGAAGTGGCCCAGGTGTACATTCGTGACCTGGTGGGCTCCATAACACGTCCGGTGAAAGAACTAAAGGCTTTCCAGCGCGTAAGCCTCAAGGCTGGTGAAAGCCGCACCATCACCCTGGAGATTCCGGTTCAGGAACTCGCTTTCGTGGGCCTGGACGGTATTAAGAAAGTTGAACCCGGCGAGTTCCGGCTGTGGGTAGCCGGAGACAGCGCCTCGGGTACCCCTGTTTCGTTTACTATCATTTAATCCATTAACCAATAACCAACGCAAAACAAACCAACGCGTATGAAAAAAATCGCATCATTGATCCTTTTCTTAGGATTGGTTTTGTCGGCCGCGGCACAGAACGTCACCGTTAAGGGTGTAGTTCAGGACAGCACCGGCGAACCCATCATCGGCGCGTTTGTAGTTCAGCAGGGTACCAACAACGGCACCATGACGGGCGTGGACGGAGACTTCGTCCTTAACACCCCGCAAGGAGCCAAAATTGAGGTTTCCTGCATCGGCTACACCACGCAGGTGATTGTAAACAACGGAGAACAGAATCTGGTGATTGTTCTTCCCGACGACACCCAGATGCTGGAAGAAACCGTGGTAATAGGCTACGGTGTGCAGAAAAAGTCCGTGGTTACGGCTTCCATCGCAAAAGTGGACGCCGACGCCCTGGGCGTAACCTCTCCCAGCCGTGTGGATAATGCCCTTAAGGGCCTGACCGCCGGTGTACAGGTAACGGCTTCATCCGGCCAGCCGGGCGCAGCTTCCCGTATCCGCATCCGCGGTATCGGCACCATCAACGATTCAAATCCGCTGTATATTGTGGACGGCATGCCCATGGGCATTGACGGAATCGACTACCTGAACCCTCAGGATATCGAGTCCATCGAAGTCCTTAAAGACGCCGCCGCCGGTGCAGTGTACGGAGCCCGTGCTGCAAACGGCGTTATCCTTGTGACAACCAAGAAAGGTGTCAAGGGAAAAGCGCGCTTCAACTACGACTTCTCCTATGGTTGGTCCAGCCCCTGGCGCGAGCGCGAAGTGTTGAATGCCACGGAGTACGCTCTTATGAACAACGAAGGTCGTATCAACGCCGGCATGGCTCCAGCCTATGCCGATCCGTACAGCTACGGCGAAGGAACCGACTGGCAGAAGCAGGTGTTCAACTACAATGCCCCTTCACAGAGCCACGAAGTTTCCGTAAGCGGAGCTACCGACAGGGTAAACTACTACCTTTCCCTGGGTTATTTGAAACAGGACGGTATCGTTGGCGGCCAGTTCGGACGCTCCAACTACGACCGTCTGACCCTGCGTTCCAACAACTCCTACACGCTGCTGGACCGCACTAAAGAGCGCAACTGGCTTAACAGCATCGTTTTAACCTCGCAGCTCTCATATGCCAACATTCACTCAAAAGGCGTTGCCGAAAACTCTCAGTGGGGTTCCCCTCTTGGATCGGCCCTGGCTCTGAGCCCCATCCTGGGCGTATATGCTACTGAAGAGGATCTGGCCAATTACGAGACCATCTACGCCGGCCAAACCTTAGTGGAAGACGAAAACGGCGTGTTCATGATCCCCGGTATGGACTACAATGAGATGGTGAACCCGGTAGCATCAATGCATCTGCCGGCCAACCAGAACTGGACACACAAGTTCACTGCCGGATTCTCTGGTGAGATCCAGATTTGGGACAACCTCAAGTTCAAGAGCTCCATAGGCTTCGACCTTGGATTCTGGGGCAACGAGGGCTACACCCCGCTGTTCTACTTGAGCGGCAACAACAAAGCCGAGAATTCCAACGCCAACGCATACAGCGCCCAAAGCTTCAGCTGGCAGCTTGAAAACGTACTGTCCTATAATAAGACTATCGGCAAACACAGCTTCTCGGCCCTCCTTGGCCAGAGCGCATTCCGCTCCAAAGGCCAGCAGGTCGGAGGGTCCCGTATGGACCTGCCGGAGGATAAATACAGCAAGCCTTACATTGACAATGCCACCGGATTACAGGAAGACGGCCGTATGAGCGTATATGGCAGCTACTACACCGAGCACCGCCTGGCATCTTACTTTGCCCGTGCCGACTACAACTACGACGAGCGCTACATGGGTCAGGTTACCCTTCGTATGGACGGTTCCTCCCGTTTTGGCGCCAACAACAAGTGGGGTTACTTCCCGTCCTTCTCCCTGGGCTGGAACATCCATAAAGAACCTTATATGGTGGATGTTATTCCTTCATGGCTGAGCAACGCCAAACTGCGTTTCTCCTGGGGTATGAACGGTAACGAAAACATCGGTGACTTCCGCTATACTGTAATGACAGCCAGAGGCAACAACTACATCTTTGGCCAGAACGAGTCAGTTGCCCAGGGCGTCAAATCCAGCGGTCTGGCCAACCCTGATCTCCGCTGGGAAGAGTCCATTCAGACCAACGTGGGCCTGGACCTGGGTTTCATGGCAAATGCTCTCACATTCACCATTGAATGGTATAAGAAACGTACCAACGGCATGCTTATGGAAATCCCCATCAACTCTTATGTTGGTGAATCCCGTCCTATCGGCAACGTGGGTATTATGGATAATACCGGTGTTGAAATGGAACTTAGCTATAAGTTCAATCTGGGCCCCGTTGACTTCCGCGTTGGCGGCAATGGCACCTGGCTCAAGAATACTCTGATAAACCTTGGTAACGACAGCGGCTTCCAGAATTACGACTCCTTCCAGGGCGCCGGAACTGCTTCTCGCGCCGAGAACGGTTATCCTTTCGTTTTCTTCTACGGTTATAAGACCGACGGCATCTTCCAGAACCAGGCCGAAATTGACGCTTACGTGAATAAGGATGGTGAAAAACTCATGCCCAACGCCGTACCCGGCGACGTACGCTTTGTAGATGCCAACGAAGACGGCAAGTTCAACGACGATGACCGTACCTATATTGGCGACGGCACTCCGGACTTTACCTGGGGTATCAACCTGGCCGCCAATTGGAATGGTATTGACTTCTATATGCTGTGGCAAGGAACAGCCGGCAATGACGTGCTTGACCTCACCCGCCGTATCGACATTTCCCAGTCAAATCTGCCTTCTTACATGCTTAACCGCTGGACTGGCGAAGGCACTTCGAACCGCCTGCCCCGCTATGTCCGCGGCGACTCCGTGAACTGGCAGCTGAGCGACCTCTATGTCTATGACGGCTCTTATGGTCGCCTCAAGACCCTCCAGTTGGGTTACACTCTTCCGGAGAAACTCACCAAGAAGATTCTCATTTCTTCGCTTCGCCTCTATGTGAGCGCCGAGAACCTCCTCACTCTTACCAAGTACCACGGTTACGATCCGGAAATCTCTTCCGGCGGCACCTCGCTGGGTATCGACTACGGTGTTTATCCCCAGCCGCGCACGTTCCGTGTCGGTCTTAACCTTAAATTCTAAACGGGAGGAATGGATATGAAAAAGAATTTTGTATTAGCACTTACTGCCGCGGCCGTTATTCTTAGCGCCTGCGGAAAGGAATTCCTCACCGTGGAACACCCCACCGAGAGCCCGCTGGAGGAATACTTCACCACACCCGAGCATCTGCAGGAGGCCGTTATCGCCGCCTACGACCCGCTTGAGTGGTTCGACTGGAACGACAGCCAGTACACCCCGCTGAACATCATGAGCGACATCATGGCCGACCAGATATGGGTTGGCGGCTCCGACCGTTCCGACAACAAATTCTGGCACCTGATGATGAACTTTGAAGCTCTGCCCACAGACACTATGAGCGGACTATGGAGTTCATGCTATTCCGGTATCAAGCGCTGCAACGATGTGATCACATATATCGGATGGACCAAGGACAACGGCCTGAGCGAGGCCGATGCCAAGCTTGCCGAGGCTCAGGTTCGCATTCTGCGCGCCTTCTACTACAACATCCTGTGGAAGTTCTACGGCAACATCCCTTATTACGAGGTTAACCTTACCGGAGACTTCACTTGCCAGCAGTTCCCTGCCGACGAAGTTTACGATAAGATTATCGCCGATCTGGAAGGAGCCATCGCACTCGATGCCCTGCCCATGAAGTGGACCGGAGACGATCAGGGTCGTGTTTCAAAGGCCATGGCATACATGCTTTACGCCGAACTTACGATGTATAAGAATGATGAAAGCCGCCTTCCTACAGCCCTGAATTACATGAAGGATATCATTGCTGCCGATTATGCGCTCCTGCCCGACTACGGCATCGTTTTCAAGGAAGAAGGCGAGTGGGGTAAAGAGACCATATTCGACATCAATTACAAGGACGACAATGCCATACGCGGATGGTCTCCAGCCAATAACCCTCTGGCCGCCGGCGGTACAATCCTGCCCCGCATGATCAGCCCCAATGGCTGGAGCGGAGACTCCATACACGACAACGGCTGGGGCTTTGCACCCGTACGTCAGTCAACCTATGACATGTATGCAGCAAACGACGCCCGCCGTGATGCCACCTGCTGGAACGTAGGTGCCGGCAACGGATACAGCCCCCGTTATCAGGATACTGGTGTATTCCTTGAGAAGTATATCGCTTACAAGGCAAATAACGCCGAACAGCTGGCCGATGCCGACCTCAACTTCAACAATAACCTTCGCATCTACCGCTACTCCGAAACGCTGCTTAACGCCGCCGAACTGGTGGTTCGCGGCTATGGTTCCGGCGATGCCGAAGGCTGGCTGAACCAGGTACACTCCCGTGCAACCGGTGAAAACGTAGCACTGTCCCTTGAGAATATCAAGAAAGAACGCGAACTTGAGTTCGTGGGCGAAGGAAAGCGCTACTGGGATCTGGTGCGCTGGGAAAGCGACTCCGACGACATCAAGGCATCCAAAGTGCTGGTTCCCGACGAGTTTGGTTACCGCACCAACAGCTGGACTGCTTCCAAGAAGTATCTGCCCATCCCTCAGAGCGAGATTGACTCGGCTAAGGGCAAGACTTATGAACTGACCCAGAACAACTATTGATTATGAAAAGATTAGCTTATATACTCACTGCAGTTCTGGCACTGGCCGCCTGCGCAAAGGAGCAGATTCACCACCCTTCAGAGGCTGAAGCTCCCAAAACGGCATCGGCCTATGAACCCATCATCTCGGTAGATCAGGAGATTAACCAGGTCACCTTCTCCGTGGATGCCAAGGGCGTGATTCCCGTGTGGCTATTCCAGGACAAAAACGGTGAATTCACCGAATACAAGGCCCAGAACGGAGCCAAGAAGATTTTTACCACCGCCGGTGACTATCCCGTGCGCATGAAGATAATGAACGCTTCAGGCGTAAGCCCGGATTATGTGGAAAGGACCTTCCACATTGACAATACCATTGCCAACTTCGACAAGTACCTGAACTTCCTGGCCGGCGGCACATCGGCCGAAAATACCAAGATATGGCACATCGACGGTGAAACCCCCGGTCATCTTGGCTGCGGCGAACCCGGCACCGACGGCACCAACTGGTGGTCGGCAAATCCTGGCGACAAGGAAGCTTTCGGCGTGTACGAAGATCTTGTCACATTCAGCGGCGACGGTGCATACTTGTACTATCCTGGTGACGACAATGCTACATATGTTAATATCGGCGTAACCGTATCCCCGTTTGTGGACCAGAAGGGCGAAGCTACGGAAGACTACAATGTAACCGTGGACACGCAGGAAAGCTCCTACAAGTTCGAGATGCGCGGCAACGACCTGTATCTTACTCTTCCCGAGCACACCCTGTTCCCGTACATCGACAACGACGACTTCTGGGCCGCCCCCGAATTCAAGGTGCTCAGCGCCAGCCGTGAAACCTTCGAACTTGTGCACGACAACGGCGCCATCGCATGGCACTTCCTGATTACCTCCAAGGCTGGCGTAGTGAAGTTCAAAGGCTTCAACTACGATGCCGACAGCAACCTCTGGAAACCGGCCGATTCAGACCATAGTTTCTCTTACTACTATGCTCCAGGCTGGGCTCAGATTGCCGATCCCGAGACAGAGCAGAACGGTGCGGAATATACCCTTACCCTGCCGGAGGCAACCTCCGATCAGTGGCAGGCACAGTTCCATCTCATTCCCACCAATCCTGTGGTTCTGGAAGCTTCCAAGAACTACGACTTCTCGGTGATTGTGAATACTAATCTGGAACTTCCGGGCATGACTCTCAAACTCACCGATGTGGGCGACGACAACAACTTCCTGTTTGCCGAACGCGAGAAGTTCGAAGCCGGCGAAACCGTCTTCTACTTCACCGACCTTGCAGGTATCGATGCTCCGAACGGCGTTAAGATGGTCTTCGACTTCGGCGGAAACGCTGCAGGCACCATTGTATCTCTGGCCAATATCGTAATCAAGGACCACGCGATTGACGACGGCACCGTGCTGCCCGAAGATCCCGAGGAACCGGAAGAGCCCGAAGAAGGTGCACATTACGACATTACTGGTGCAACCAACCTGTGGCGCAGCGCAGTAATTGAAGAAATGTTCTACTACTATGCTCCGGGCTGGCAGCAGATTGACGATCCGGTAGTATCGGTTGACAATTGGGTTTACACCTTCTCCCTGCCGGAGGCCACAAGCGACCAGTGGCAGGCCCAGGTTGCCTTCCGCACCAGCATGAGCTCATCGGCCGACAAGTTTTACGACTTCTGCTGCACCGTAACCACATCGCAGGATGTTAAGGGCGTGACCATCAAACTGGTCCAGACCGGCGACGACAACGTGTTCTACTGCGCCGATCGTCACGACCTCACGGCCTATGAACCGTTCGAGTACAAACTTCCGAACGTGGAAGGTATTGACATGGAGAAGATTTCCCTCTTCTTCGACTTCGGCGGCAACCCTGCCAATACCGACGTGGAAATCAAGGATATCTGCTTCCAGGAGCATCAGGAACCCCAGGGCGGCGGAGAGGTTGTCTTTGACTACAATTCCGACAAGAACCTGTGGAAACCTGCCGATGCAGCCCACACCTACAGCCAGTACTATGCTCCCGGCTGGAACCAGCTGCCCAACCCCGAGATTACCAACAATGGTAACATGTACAGCTTCTCCTGCCCTTCCGCAACCACCGACCAGTGGCAGAACCAGTTCTTCATCATCCCTGACAACGCAATTGCTTTAAGCGCCGATAAGAAGTACGATTTCCACTGCAGGGTAACGCTTAGCCAGGATGTAAAAGGTGTGACCTTCAAACTCACCGACTCCACCGATGACAATAACTTCCTGTTCACCGAGCGCCGCGACATTTCGGCTTATGAAGAGTTTGTATTCACCCTGATAGAGCTGGACGGCATTGACGCCGCCGCCATAAAGATGGTCTTTGACTTTGGCGGCAACCCGGATAACACGGATGTGGAAATTAAGGAAATCATCCTGCAGGAACACACTGCCGGCGGTTCCGGATCGGGACCTGCGCCTATGGTTTATGACGATGCCGACAATGTGTGGAAAGGAGCCGATGCAGCTCACACCTACAGCCAGTACTATGCACCGGGCTGGGCCCAGCTGCCCAACCCCGATATTGCCAACAACGGTAACGAGTACAGCTTCTACTGCCCCTCGGCCACCACTGACCAGTGGCAGAACCAGTTCTTCATCATCCCCGATAACGCAATTGCACTTAGCGCAGACAAGAAGTACGACTTCCAGTGCAAAGTGGAACTGAGTCAGAATGTGAATGGTGTAACCTTCAAGCTCACCGATTCTTCCGACGACAACAACTTCCTGTTCACAGAGCGTCGCGACATATCGGCCTACGATGAGTTCACTTTCACCTTGATGGAGCTGGACGGTATTGATGCGGCTGCCATAAAGATGGTCTTCGACTTTGGCGGCAATCCGGACGACACCGACGTTACCATTAGGGAAATCATCCTCCGCGAACACAAGTAGTATGGACGCCCGTTATATTCTATCGTTCCTTTTAGTCGCCGCAGCTTGCTCCTGCGGCGGCTCGAAGGAGCCGGTACCCGCCGAAGAGGAAACTGTAACAGTCAATCCCACCTCCCTTACCTTCGGCGCCGACAAGGCCGAGCTTACGCTTGACGTGACGGCCTCCGATGCCTTCCAGGCGTTTCCGGCCGACGGATGCACCTGGGTGACCGTTGATCCTTCCTACAGCGCCGAAAAATCGGCCAAGGTGACGGTGAAAGTGACCAAGAACGACAATTATAAGGAGCGCAGCACAGAGATTACCGTCAAATGCGGCACCACCCGCGTAAAAGTGCCTGTTACCCAAACCGCCCCGGATGTGGATATTGACATTCCCGAAGGATACCAGCTGGTTTGGCGCGACGAATTCAACGAGGGAAGCATCCCTTCGTCGGAATGGTGGTACGAGACCGGCGCAGGCGGCTGGGGAAATAACGAGCTGCAGAACTACGTAGCACAGTCAAAGGACGGCACCGACCTTGCCTACATTTCTAACGGCACGCTTAAAATTGAGGCCCGTAAGATTGGCAGCACGGTGTATTCCATACGTATGAACACCAACAAGGCTTGGACCTATGGATGGTTTGAGGCACGCATCAAAGTGACGGATGTTCCTGGCAGCTGGCCTGCCTTCTGGATGATGCCCAAAAACTTCAAAGCCTGGCCGGCCGATGGAGAGGTAGACATCATGGAATATGCAATCTCTACCCAGGGAAAGAACAAGTCCTCTTCAAGTATCCATTGCACGGCGTACAACCACACTATCGGCACTGGAAAAACTCATGTGCAAAGCGTAAGCAACGCCGCTACGGAGTTCCATACCTATGCGTGCGAGTGGACTGCCGACGGATTCACTTTCTACATTGACGGAAAAGCACATCACAGCTTTGCCAATGACAAGAAGGGGAACTATGACACCTGGCCTTTCTACAACCCGTTCTACCTCAAGCTCAATTTGGCCTGGGGCGGTAATATGGGCGGCACCGTTGACGAAAGCCAGCTCCCGGCCATATACGAGATTGACTACGTGAGGGTATTTCAGAAAAACTGAACAGTTAATCCCAGCTTAGCATTCTGCTGCCATCGGCATTGACGCTGATTTTTACTTTGAGGGTCTCTTACTGTAAGAGGCCTTCATTGTTTTCGGGCCATTCACAACCCGTAAAGAACCACTCATTTGGGCCTGTCCCCAATGAGTGGGTGCTTGAGAATACCCTTAAAGATGTTTCAAAACCAGAAAATATTTTACTCTGCGTAAATTTTTTTAGTTTTCTCTTGATTCTGCGTCAATTATTACCACACCCGGGGTGATTTATTTATAAAAATAAATATCTTTGAGTGAAGTATAATCGCATAATTATCAAATCAACTAATAATAACCCTATGTTAAAACACAAACTCTTCCTCTCCACTGCCATTCTTTGCGGTATTGCAGCTGGTGCCTTTGCCCAGGAAAAGTCTCCAGCCATTCGACCAGCAGAGAATTCCTGGTACATTGGCATAGGAGGCGGCACGTCCTTCGGGCAGTGCACCTTCTACAGCATTACAGAAGAAGGAATCCGCAACTGGGGCCTGCAGGGTGGGCTCTTTGGCGGATATAGGTTTAATCGCCTCATATCGTTGGAGGCGGGCTTCCAGTATGGCAGCCAAAGCCAGTTCAACCTGAGCTGCTGCCCCTACTGGGTGTCCACAACCGGCGAATGGAAGGCCACTCAGGTAATTGATGTGGACGGCTGGTACTTCAACGATCTGGAAGTAGCCACCCGCTGGTTCAAATTTGCCATTCAGGGCAACTTTGACGTACTTTCCTTCATCAAGGGCAACGAGCGCTGGTCGCTGGACCTGTCTCCTCAGATTTCGGTGATAAACACCAAGTCCAAATGGATGGGAGAACTCTCCAACAAACAGGGCTACCACCAGGAAATACAGCCTGACAACTGGCACTTGGGCCTGGGAGGCCAGGTGGGTGCCGGATTTGCCATCACGCCAAACTGGAAGGTGGGCCTGTATGCAGGCATCACGGCCCTGACGGGCAAGCGCTTCGACTGCATCCCCAACAAGGTGCACCAGACCAACATCATCTGGGACGCCGGCCTCAAGCTCACTTACACCTTTGGAAACAAGAAGAAGAAAGCCGCCGAACTGGCCGCCGCTGCCGAAGCTGCCCGCATAGCAGCCGAGCAAGAGGCTGCCCAGAAAGCCCGCCTGGAGGCCGAGGCAGCCGCCAAGGCCAGGGCCGAGAAAGAAGCTGCCGAGATAGCTGCCCGTGAAAAGGCTGCCGCCGAGGAAGCCGCCGCAAAGGCTGCGGCCGAGGACAATGATAAGACTGCCCAGCAGAGCGAAGAACTGGACGAAACGGCCCGCCTGATTGCTGCGGCCGATGCCGCCCTGGCCTCAGGTAATGCTTTCGCCACCATCTTCTTTGAAAACAATAGCACGGTCATCGACGAAAAAGGAATGGCCGGCCTGCGTAAAGTGAAAGCCTATGTAGACTCCCACCCGGATTGCAAGGTGGTTATGTACGGTTTTGCTTCCAAGACAGGCACCGTTGCCTATAACAAGCAACTCTCCGAGAAACGTCTGGACAAGGTAATGAACTGCCTCATCGAAATGGGTGTTCCGGCCCAAAACCTCCGCCTCTCCGTGGGCAAGGGTGTGGACACGGAAGCCAAACTGAACCGGGAAGCCCGCCGCGTCAATATTTTCACCATAGAAAAGTAAGCGCACTATGAAAAAGACCTATATATTGTTAATGGCTGCAGCCGCCCTCATACTGGGCGCCTGCCATCACGCCACTCACTACCAAGAGGATATGCCCCAGGACGAGGATCCCGGGAAGTATCCTGCCCCCGATGGCAAGGGCTACCTGGGTAACGACCTGTCGTGGGAAGACATTGCTGATGTAAAGAGCGAAATTACGCACCTCAAGTACACGGTTACCGGTGCCAACGGCGTCAGGGAAGAGAAAGAGTTTGCCAGTCCCGAGGAGGCATCGGAATGGATGATTCCTCTCCCGGTTGGGGAGTATGACGTATTGGTAGCGGCTAATATGGACGCCGCCAACGGCTTCGAACTCAGTGAGACGGTCCCCACTAAAGGTACCCTCACGTTGCCGGCCACCTATACCAAACTCACCAACGCGTCGTCCAATCCCGTACAAGCGTGGAACGGCGTTGCCCACGTTGTGGTGGAGAACGACCAAATGGCTACGGTACACCTGGACCTGGACCGCCTTATGGCCCTGTTTACCCTGAATCTCACCAACGTTCCTGAGGGCACTGTCATTGACGTGCGTATGCGCAACGCGGCCCACTATGTTACCCTCACGAAAGAACGCGAGGCCGGCCACTGGGGCGCTCCCAGCGAAGACATCAGCGACGACATAATCCTGGGTCAGCTGAATGCTTCCAATGCCGAATCGGCTATCAACGAATTCAAGGTGTTCCCTACGGCTTCGGGGTTGGATAAAACCATCCTGCTGTTCCACATAAAGACCAACCATAATCTGGATCTGGACTATGTGGCAGAAGCCCCTATCATGGTAAACGGCAAAAAATATATCCTGGAGATGGATTACAGGACGCTTACTCCCTTTATGTACATCAACTCCGTTGCTATCAACGACTGGACCGACGGCTGGTCATTCAACGGAGAGGTTCTAAATCCCGAAGATAATCAATAAAAAAACACAAGATACAATGAAAACGCTGAAATTGATCACCCTTGCAGTACTGAGCCTCTCTGTCCTGGCTTCCTGCGACAAGGACCGTAGCGGCGCCAATTCCCGCAGCATCACGGTCAAGGCCGGTATCGGCGAACTCACCAAGGTTACCTACGACGGCAATAAGGCCACCTTCGCCGCCGGCGACAACCTCTCCCTATTTGCCTGGACTGGCAGCAAGGCAGCCATCCCCGAGAAACTGGTGGTTAATAACGTCACCAACACGCTGGAAGAAAGCGGTCTCTGGACGCCCGCCGTAGAAATGCTGTGGGCCGATATGGTTTCAGAGCACTATTTTATGGCTGTCTCTCCCGCCCGTGAAGTATCATCCTTCACAGCCGACCCGTATACTCTGAACTCGGCCGCCGACAAGTACCAGCAGAGCGACCTTCTCATTGCGGTAAACGAAACCGGCCTCAAAGCAAACGACAACCCTGTGGGTCTTGTCTTCGACCACGCTATGGCAACGCTGAACGTTAACCTGGCTTTCCATAACCAGTGGACAGAGGGCAATCCTCCTTCCCAGACAGAGATTACCGAGGCTCTCATCGATGCCGTAGAGGCAACTGCCAAAGACCACGCCACCCTGGACTATATCAACAAGGCCGTAACGGCCACGGGCCAGCAGGCCCAAGTGGCTATGAACAAGATCAAGAACGCCAGCTGGACCACCCTGATGGTTCCCCAGGAGGGCTTCCGGACCATCACCATCTCCCTCAAGGGCAACGACGAGTGGCTGGGCGGTAACGGAACTTATGTGTTCACAGCCCCGGAGGACATTACCCTCAAGAGCGGTAAAATCACCACGGTGAGCCTAATTATCGGCCGTGATCAGATTACCCTGGACAAGGACGGCATCTCCATCACCGACTGGGCATCCCAAGGAGATGATATTCCCGGTGAAGTTTTCAAACCCCAAGGTTTAAAATAATCAGAAGATAAGTTATGAAAAAATATATCATCATAGCAGCAGCTGCCCTCTGCCTCACGGCCTGCAACAAGGAAAGCGGTATCAAGGATGCCAGAAACATCACCGTGAAAGCCTCTATCGGAGAAATGACCAAAGCCACTTATAGCGGTGACAAATCGGCCTTTGCCGCCAAAGACAGCCTGTCCCTCTTTGCCTGGCTGGGCGATAAAACTGCCATCCCCCAAGACCTGGTGGTTGACAACGTGACCAACATCCTGGGAGAAGACGGCAAGTGGGCCCCCGCCACCCAGATGCTTTGGGACGATATGACTTCCCCGCATTACTTTATGGCCGTATCTCCCGCCCGTAAGGTGGCATCCTTCACGGCCGATCCGTACACCCTGGATCCCGCTGCCGATAAGTACCAGCAGAGCGACCTTCTCATTGCCACCAACCTGGATGGCATTAAGGCCAGCGACAACCCCGTGTCCCTGGACTTCTCCCACGCGATGGCCAAACTGAACGTGAACCTCACTTTCCGCAACCAGTGGACCGAAGGGAATCCGCCCGTGGCGCCCAACACAGAGGCCAAGGTGGACGGAGTCTATGCCACTGCCCGGAAGAACGCCACCATCGACTATCTTAAAAAGGCCGTCACTGTCACTGGAGATAAGGTTGACCTTCCTATGAACAAGGTAAAGAACGCTAACTGGACGGTACTGATGGTTCCTCAAAAGGGCTTCACCACCATTTCCATCGTGCTTAAGGGCAATGACGAGTGGCTGGGCGGTAACGGCACTTACGTGTTCACCCACACGGAAGACATTCCCCTGGAAAGCGGTAAGTACACCACAGTGAACCTCATAGTGGGCCGCGACCAGATTACCCTGGACAAAGACGGCATCACCATCAATGACTGGGCCGCCGGTGCAACCATTAACAACGGCGAAGCGCAGGTTCCGGACGAAAAGGAAGAGGAATAATTATAGTAATCTAGCAAGTTATGAAAAAACTCAGCATATTAGCCTTAGCGCTCTCCGTCCTGGCCGTTTCCTGTAACAAGGCGGCGGAAAAGGCGGAACCGGGCGGGGCCGAAGCTGGCGTCATCACCGTTACGGCACGGGTGAATAATGTCACCAAGGCCGTAACGGTAGGCAATGTAACCACCTTTGAGTATGGTGACCAGCTTACCCTCTATGTCTGGACGGGAGACAATACGGCCGTCCCGAACGACCTCTGGATAAACGGTGAAGTGGTTACCTATGACAAGGATACCCAGCTATGGGAGCCCAAGGACCTCATGCTCTGGAAGAACATGACGGATGCCCACTATTTTCTGGGCGTATATCCCGCCAGGGCCATTACCAATTTCACGGCCGATCAGTTTGAGCAGAATCTGGATCCTGGCGCAAAATACGATGTCAACGACCTCCTGGTGGCCACTGAGCTCACCGGCATCCAGGCCCAGGACACCAAATCGGTAGACCTTGCATTCGACCATCTGATGGCCAAGTTCAATGTTTCCGTCCGTTTCCGCGACCAGTGGGGCGGTATTCCGGAGAACGTAGAAGTTTCTATAAAGGGCGCTGCCACCGGTACTGTGGATTACATTTCCAAGACCGTCACGCCCGGAAACGACGTGACTCAGATGCCTGTCGTCTGGAGAAGTACCGATCTGCAGGATCCTGTTGCTTACTATTGCTCCTATGTGATTCCTCAGACGGGTATCACGGAGGTTGTGGTAAATATAGACGGAACTAAGTATATATATACCAATCCCGCCGACATCCCTTTTGCGAAGGGTCACGCCACCACCCTGCCCCTTGTTGTGGGTAAGGACGCCATTGAACTGGCCGATGAAGGGATTACCATTGGCGGCTGGAACGATGGCGAAGTTCCGGCTGGTTTGGACGAGAACGCCTCCGCCATCAAGAATATAGACCTCTCAACGCTTAAAGCGGACTGCCTGGCCATAGATGGTGCAATCCTTACCGGCACGCTTAACGTGGAGGACTATCCTGTAAAGATTTCCATCGCTCCCGGTGCTACCGTGACGCTGAACGGCGTCACCATCAACGGCGTGAACGATGCAAAATACAAATGGGCCGGTATCACCTGCCTGGGTGACGCCACCATCATCCTTGAGGATGGAACCACTAATATTGTGAAAGGATTCCATGAGGATGCACCCGGCATCTTTATCGCGCAGGGCAAGACGCTTGTCATCAAAGGCAACGGCTCGCTCAAGGCCAGCCCCTTTGACGGTGGCTCGGCAAACAGCTATGGCGCTGGAATCGGAGGAGGAAAGGATGTCGCCTGCGGTAACATAGAAATCCAGGGTGGAGACGTCACGGCTAAGGGTGGCGGCAGCGCTGCCGGTATCGGCGGCGGTTCTGGAGCCGCCTGCGGTAACATTACCATTACCACTCCCAAAACCAACACGCTGTTTTCCACAAAGGGCCCCAGCGCCTCTTACAGCGTCGGCAGTGACGCTGCATGCGGCACGGTGACTGTAGGTTCAATGGTCACCGGCAGCATCCCTACTGCAACTTACATGTATCCTATTAACCTTTCTACCCTGACTGCCAACGTTATAGCCGGCAACGGCGCTTTGATATTTGAAACGCTGTCAGGCAAGTTTAAGGTTTCCATAGACGATGGCGCTACCGTGATACTCGATAATGCCACCATCAGTTACAATGGCAACGGCGCCAACTATGCAGGCCTCACCCTGCTGGGAGACGGCAGCATTGTGCTGGGCGACGGCACCACCAACACAGCGATTGGCGGTTTGGATGACGAAGGCTACAGCGACTGGCCCGGCATCTTTGTGCCCGAGGGCAAGACCCTTACCATCAATGGTAACACCGGTGAGCTCATCGCCGCCTGCGGTGCCGGTACCTCTAACGGGTTACCCTCCGGCATCGGCGCCGGCTGGTACAACAGTTGCGGCAACATCGTCATCAACGGCGGCATCATAAGTGCCACCGGCGGCAGTAGGGGTGCTGGCATAGGTGGTTGTGGCCGTCGCAGCTGCGGCTATATCACCATCAACGGCGGCACGGTTACAGCCTCCGGCGGTGTGGACGCTCCTGGCATCGGCATCGGCGGCACCAATCAATCTGGTTACGCTGACGGCGGCACCTGCGGTGACATCACAATCACTGGCGGCACAGTCATAGCTACTGGCGGCAAAAGGGGAGCCGGCATCGGCACAGGATGCGCCTTTAATTCACAAGACAAGACGGTTACCAAAACATGCGGCAACATTCTTATCAGTGGTGGCACAGTTACCGCCACCGGAGGCAATGGCGCTGCCGGAATTGGTTCCGGCCCTGCCGATGACGCCAAAGGCATCATCAACATCGGCACCATCACCATCACCGACGGTGTGACCCTGCTCACGGCTACGAAGGGTGAGGGTGCTCCTAACAGCATCGGCAAGGGTACCGGTACAAATATTACCTGCGGCACGGTGACAATCGACGGTGTTGAGTACCCCAGTGGCGTCAGCGAAAGTCCGTTTGTCTATTATCATCTGACTTACCCCGTTGCCCTTAGCGAAGTGACTAGCGCCTATGTTGGCAGCGTCATCGCCAGCAACGGAATGGTATATGCGACGGCCTCTAATGCAGCTGATGCCGGCACTACCGCCGTGGCCATTATCACTTACGTGGGCAATGATGCAGAAACCAATACCACCTACAATCACGGTCTTGCCCTGGCGTTGGCAGATGCTAATGGCGGTAATAAAGCTGCGTGGAGTAGTGTTGCCGCGAATTGCCTTGACAAACAGTATGGTTACGGGGACGATCCGACAGTTGATATGTCTGGCATTGCCAATACCGATATTCTTGTCAGTGATGGTCATGATCACGATGCAGCTTCTGCCGCCAGGAACTACAATGGCGGTACTTACCCCGCAGGCACAAGTGAATGGTTCCTGCCGAGTGCCGGTCAGTGGCAGAAGATGATCACCGCTGCGGGTAGCTATGCAAACCTGGTGTCTAACGTAAACTTGAAGTCGACAACGGACCCCTACTGGTCATCTACGGAGAAAGGTAATGGCAGTGCGTGGACCTACGCGTACGGTGAATGGGATTACTATGGAGGCACATCCTTCTATGTCCGTGCCTGCCTTGCGTTCTAACCCCTTACGACTATGCTTATGAAAAAGAATATACTACTATATATGGCAGCCGTAGCGGGATTGTTCCTTACGGGCTGCGCCAAGGAAAAGGGCCTGGAGCCGGAGACGGCCCACAGGCAGATGCGCTTCGCCGTGTCTGTAGACGGAGCCACCAAGGCCGGAATGGACAAGGATGCCCTCACACTCCTGGGAGAATTCTACATCAAGGTGGTATCGGATGACCCTACTTACGACTACCTCGATATCATCAACTGGAATTCGGAGAAGGGTGTATGGACGCCTTCCCAGCCCATGTACTGGAAGAACGAAGAATCGGCCATCCAATACACGTCCGTTGCTTCCGGTTGGCTGGAGGATTTGGAAGAGCCGGAGCCGTTTAACACCACGCTGAATGCCATCTTCTCCGAAGAAGGCGGCACCTTGGCTGTTTTAAAGGATCAGTCTTACTCTTCGGCTATTGCAGCGTCAGACCTCCTTCGTGGGATAGACGTCAAGTATTATACGGACACACAAGACGGTGTTATTCCCGTAGAGTTCTCTCACGCCCTGGCCAAGGTGAACTTCCAGCTGAACCTGGCCGACGGTTTCTTTGATAATTATATCGGCCTGGATGACGAAAGCCCCATTGATGCCATTTCAATCGGCGGGGTGCATTTAGCCTATAATTTCAAGGCCCTTACAGGCGTTGTGACAGTAGATAACAACTATCCCGCTTCCTCCGTGGAGCCTTTTGAAAGTGCCTATGTTTCCGGAACAAAGGCTGACAAAGTCTCCAAGGCCACCTTTGAGGCCATCCTCATTCCGGAGAGCTTTGCAGTGGGCGCACTCGAACTGAATTTCTCAATTCTTGGTGTGAACTACACGTGGACCAACGACAAGGCCATCACCCTGGCTCAGGGAGAGGAATACACTATTCCTGTTGCCGTGAGCTATGAGGGCCAGCCGGGTCAGAACTAACCCCTTTACGACTATGCTTATGAAAAAGAAAATACTACTTTATATGGCAGCCGTAGCGGGTTTGGTACTCGTTGGCTGTAATAAGGAAAGCGGAATGCCGCAGGGCAGTTCGCTGGATATGACCGTGAAGGCCAGCATCGGCAACCTCACGAGGGTGGCCTATGATGGCCCCTCCACCACTTTCCAGGCAGGTGACAAGCTTGCCGTCTGGGCCTGGACCGGAGAGCCCGACGTTCTTCCCAATAACTTTGTGGTAAACGCCGAAGTGAATACTCTGGAAGAGTCCGGCGCATGGGTGCCGGCCAACCAGATGCTCTGGAAGAATGTCCAGGACAAGCACTATTTTATGGCTGTTCATCCCGTTCCGGCAGCGGCTATTGCCGATCTCTCGGCCGTACCCTACCAGGTGGATAACGCCAACTACGAGGCCAGTGACCTGCTCCTGGCAACGGAACTGACAGGTCTTAAGGCCGAAGCCGGAAGCGTAGACCTTGTTTTCTCTCACCCTATGGCAAAGCTTCAGGTGAACCTGAAGTTCCGCAACCAGTTTGGCCCTGACGGCCCCGCTCCGGAAAGCGTTTCCGCTGCTCTTGTGGGCAAGGGTGCAGCAACTGTGAATTACCTCACTAAGGTTGTGAATCCAACAGGTGACGACACCCCCGTGGCTATGGCTCATATTGCCGCTGCTACAGGCTACAAGATGAGCTTCAGTGGCATCCAGATTCCTCAGGAGGCCAACAAGATTATTGTAAAGGTTGGAGAATACAGCTTCTCTTACACCCATCCTGAACCGCTCCCTATACTGTCAGGTAAGGTTACCACCATGGGCTTTATAGTGGGTCAGGATGTTATTCTGCTGGAGGATGTCTCCGTTAACGACTGGGTCGCCGACGAACCCCTTGCCGGCGGTGAGGCAGAGCGCAGCCTGACGATTAATCTGGCAGAACTGGAAAGTAATTATGAGCTCAAGGACGGCGAGACTCTCACTGGTACTCTGGGAGCAAATGTTAAGATTTCCATTGCCGACGGCGCCACTGTGACGCTGGACGGCGTGACAATCAATGGAGCGAATAACTCCAGCTACAGATGGGCCGGCCTCAACTGCGTGGGCGACGCCACCATCATTCTTAAGGACGGAACAACAAATACTGTGAAGGGGTTCTATGAGAATTGGCCAGGCATCCTTGTGCCTGGGGGTAGCACGCTCACAATCCAGGGAGAAACCTTAGGTACAGGCAAGCTCATTGCCAGCAGCAACGGCTATGGATGCGGTATCGGTGGAGGATGGAATATAGCTGGCGATAGCATTGGCAACATCAATATCGAAGGAGGAGACATCACGGCTACTGGCGCTAATGGTGGTGCCGGTATCGGTGGTGGTAATGTCCAAAGCTGCGGTGCTATTAGCATCACTGGCGGAACAATCATATCCACGGGCGGTGAGAATGGTGCCGGTATCGGTAGCGGTAGAGGCGGAAGCTGCGTTTCTATCAACATCAGTGGCGGAACAGTCACAGCTACGGGTGGTGCTAACGCTGCCGGCATCGGTGGCGGCGGAACAACCGGCAATACTGACGCCAGTTGCGGCGACATCACAATCACCTCTGGCGTGACCAAAGTGACGGCCAAAAAAGGCTCAGGTGCAGCCAACAGCATCGGCGCAGGCAAAGGCACCTGCGGCACGGTGACCATCGGTGGCGTAGAGGGCACTATCACCGAAAGCCCGTATGTTTATCCGGAACCGAGTCCTTTCGATAATCTCACAGCGCAGGACGTGGGTAGGGTGATTGGTGCCGACGGCAAGATTTACAACAATGCTACCGCTGCCTCTACAGCCAGCACCACCGCCGTGGCCATTATCGCCTACGTGGGCAGTGTTGGCAGTGTTGATGCCAGCAGCGAAACCTACAAGGGGCTCGCCATTGCCATGAGCGATGCGAACAGCGGCAGTGCATGCACCTGGGCCAGCGTAAAACAAAACTGCCTGAATAGCACTGCGGTTTCCACCGTCACCCCTCCCGTCAGCGACAAGAACGGTATTTCCTATACCAGCACGCTGACTGGCGATGGCCATGCCCACGATGCCGCCACCGTTGCTGTGAGCAACAACGGTACTGCTGCCCCCAAGGGTACCAGTGGCTGGTTCCTGCCCTCCCTGGGTCAGTGGAATCTGATTGTTCAGGGCCTTGCCACCAAGAAGGCTGGCTCTGCCGTAACTGCTGACCTGACAAATTCCTCGAACGTTTCTTACAAAGCTACCAACCTAAATAGCGTTATCACCGCCGCAGGTGGTACGGGTTTCATAAGCACTGTCGACCCCGTCGGGCTCTATTGGATGAGTACGGAAAATGGGCAAAACTCTGCTTGGATCATTAATTTCTATTGGGGCAGTGTAAATACGAAAGATAAGACTGACTCTTGGTATGTCCGTTCAGTCCTGGCGTTCTAACCCCTTACGACTATGCTTATGAAAAAGAATATACTATTATATGTGGCAGCCGTAGCGGGTTTGGTACTCGCAGGCTGCAACAAGACCGGCACCCCGGAAGCTTCAGGTTCCATGAACATGACCGTAAAGGCCAGCATAGGAAACCTTGCCAAGGTGGCCTATGACGGTACCGAGACTACTTTCACCAATGGTGACAAGCTCTCCCTCTATGCCTGGACAGGCAGCGATAAAGAAGTGTCATCACCCCTTGTGGTAGACGGCGTTGTGAATACATTCGACGGAGAGGTCTGGACCCCCCAGACCCAGATGCTCTGGAAAAACGTTCACGACAACCACTACTTCATAGCCGTATCTCCGGCAAAGAATATCGTCAGCTTCACCGCCGACGAATATGTCCTGAATCCGGCAGAATATGAGGCAAACGACCTTCTCATAGCCAATGAGCTCAATGGCAAGAAGGCTACACCGGACTTCACTCCGGCCCCCGTGGATCTGGTTTTCTCCCACGCTCTGGCAAAACTTAATGTTAATCTGAAGTTCCGTTCACAGTGGGCCGCAACCCCGGAAGTGACCTCCGTGGCCACTACCGCCATGGATTGTTACAAGGTGAACTACCTTACCAAGGCTGTTACCGCCTATGGCGACGCTTCACAGGTTGCGCTTCAGCCCCTCACCACCACTCCTCAAGCCTACGCTCTCAGCTTCAGCGGCCTGCAGGTTCCTCAGAACGGGGTTACGGTAATAACCGTTGTAATTGGCGGCGTGGACTACGTTTATACCGCAGCCCAGCCCATCGACCTTCTCAGTGGCAAGGTGACCACCCTGGGCCTCATCGTAGGCCGTGAGGAACTCACCCTTGATGAGATTTCCGTTGACGACTGGGTGGCCGAAGGCACCGACTTTGGCGACCTGGAGATGGAAGAGGAGGGCCCGGGCATCACTGTGGGACAGGTAATCGGCGATGACGGCAATATCTATGCGGCAGACAAACTCCCCGGCGGCGTTACCGCTGTGGCCATGATTTGCTACGTCAGTGGCGACCACGGCCTGGCACTGGCGCTTGCCGACGAGGGCCAGATGGTCTGGAGTACGGCCAAAACCACATGCGAAGCCAAGACGCCAACCGTTCCCGGCTGTACATGGAAGCTGGCCAGCAAAGATGAGTGGAACAATATGATAACCGCTACAGGCGGCTACGCCGTCCTGCGCGACGGCTTCAGTGGCGTTGGCGGTACCAATATGCAGAAGGATCAATACTGGTCTTCTACGGACGACGGCTCTGGTTATATAGCATGGACATGCAATTTCAACAACGGCAATTGGTTTGACCCGTATGCGGATTCTGAACGCTATGTCCGTGCCTGCCTGGAATTTTAAACCTTTACGATTATGATTAAGATTATGAAACAGAACAATATACTTTACATGATGGCCGTTGCGTGCATGGTGCTCGCAGGCTGCAACAAGGGCCAGATGGCCCAGGAAACAGGTTCCCTTAACATGACCGTAAAGGCCAGCATAGGAAACCTTGCCAAGGTGACAACCAACGGCGTGAAAACAACCTTTGATGAAGGCGACCAGCTGTCCCTCTATGCCTGGATAGGCAGCAATGAGAAAGTGGCCGAAAAATTGGTAGTAGATGGTGTTGTGAACACCTTCGACGGAGAGGTCTGGACCCCTCAGACCCAGATGCTCTGGAAGAACGCACGCGACAATCACTACTTCATCGGCATTTCTCCCGCACATGAAGTGGTAAGCTTCACCGCCGACGAGTTTGTCCTGAACCCGGCCCAGTATGAGGCTAATGACCTTCTCCTTGCCAATGACCTGACGGGACAGAAGGTGACCAAAGACCTGGAACCAAATCCCGTGTCCCTCACTTTCTCCCACGCTTTGGCTAAACTCAACGTGCACCTGAAGTTCCGTTCACAGTGGGCCGCAACGCCCACAGTGACCTCAGTTGCCACTACCGCCAAGGATTGCTACAAGGTAAACTACCTTACCAAGGCAGTTACTGCCTATGGCGACGACGCCCAGGTGAAACTTCAGCCTCTCACCACTACTCCTCAGACCTACGCCCTTAGCTTCAGCGGCCTGCAGGTTCCTCAGGACAATGTGACGGTTATCACCGTTGTAATTGACGGCGTGAACTACATTTATACCGCAGCCCAGCCCATTGACCTTGTGAGCGGCAAGATCACCAATCTTGGTCTCATCGTGGGCCGTGAGGAAATCACCCTGGGTTCCATATCAGTGGATGACTGGGAAGAAGGCACCACCTACCCCGAAGACGGCGAGGCCATGGCTCCGGTACAATAACAGGACCCCTCTAAAGAAGCACAGTTATGAGAAAACTCAGCATATTAGCTTTGGCGCTCTCTATCCTTGCCGTTTCCTGTAACAAGGGCACGGCGGTGCCGGAGGCGTCCGGAGAGATTCGCGTGGACGCTTCCATAGGCACTATCACCAGGGTGAGTTACGACGGCAACAAATCGGCCTTTGAGAAGGACGATGACATTTCCGTGTACGCCTGGATGGGGGACGCGTCGATCGTTCCCGCCAAGAAGGTGGTGGACGGTGTGGTGAACACCTTTGACGGTGAGGTTTGGACCCCTGCGATCCAGATGCTCTGGAAAACAGTGGTTGACCCTCACTACTTCATCGGCATTTACCCTGCCCGCGAAGTGAGTGATTTTAAGGCCGATCCCTATGAGCAGATGCCTAAGGATTACGAGCTCAGCGACCTGCTCATCGCCACCAACGTTTCCGGCGTGAAGGCTTCCGACGGCAAGGTGTCCTTGGCTTTTGACCACGTTATGTCCAAGCTCCAGGTGAACCTGAACTTCCGAAGCCAGTGGAACGACGACTGGGATCCCCTGCCGGAAATAGGGAAAGTGAGCGTGTATGTCAAGGCCGTCACCGTTGGTACGGTAGACTACCTTGCCAAGGAGATCACTCCTTCCAAGGAAGTCGATGTCAAGGCTATCTCTCTATTTGCCATGGAAGATGCTGCTCAAGGCTACACCTACAGTTTCGAAAACCTTGTTATTCCTCAGGAAGGCATCTATGAGATTACCGTGATGGTAGGGGAGAAAATCCTCGTTTACACCCATACGGCCGACGAAAAGGGCATTTCCCTGGAAAAGGGCAAGGTGACAACCATCGGCCTCAAGCTTGGCCGCGAACAGCTTGACCTTGAAGGCATCTCCGTTGACGACTGGACCGAGGGCACCATGCCCGCCACCGACGGCGACGCCGAAGTAGAAGAGGAGGACTAGCCTTATGAAAAAGATTGTATTACTTTGCATGGCAGCCGTGGCGGTGTTAGCAGGCTGCAACAAGGGCCAGGTGGCTCCTGAGGTCCCCGGAGAGATTCGCGTGACAGCCGGCATCGGTGAGCTCACCAAGGTGGCTTATAGCGGTGACAAATCGGCCTTTGAGAAGGGCGACCAGATTGTGGTTTACGCCTGGATGGGAGACGCTTCGGCTGTCCCCGCCAAGCGTGTTGTAGATGCCGTAGTGAACACCTATGACGGTAAGTTGTGGAACCCGGAGGTCCAGATGCTGTGGAAAACCGTTGTGGACCCCCACTACTTCCTTGGCATTGCCCCGGTGCATGATATTCCGGATTTCACGGCCGATCCCTACCAGCTGGATCCCAAGGACTGGCAGTGGAGCGACCTTCTCATCGCCCAGATTCTGGGCGATGGCATCAAGGCTGCTTCCAATCCCGTTCCGCTTTCCTTCGATCACGCCATGGCACGTCTTGACGTGAATCTGAGCTTCCGCAACCAGTGGACCCAGGTACTTCCCGCCGACGTTAACACCGAGGCCCTGATAGCCTCCGTGGTGGCATCGGCCCAAACTGACGCTACCGTGAACTACATTACCAAAGTAGTTACTCCGGTTGGCAAACAGGTGGATATTCCTATGGTTAAAAAGGCGAATAACGCCTGGACTTCCCTGATGGTTCCCCAGGAGGGTTTCACCACCATCACCCTCTTCCTGGAAGGTAACGACGAGTGGTGGGGCGGCAACCAGACCCACGTGTTCACTTCTGCCGAACCTATCACCCTGAAAAGCGGCAAAGTAACCACAGTGAACCTAATTGTGGGTCGCGACCAGATTGAACTTGGTTCTATCTCCATCAACGACTGGGAGGCCGGCCAGGCCTATCCCGACAAAGATGCCGAGGAGGTGGAGGCTATCTGATAATCTAGCTTTCCCAGCTTAGCGTCCGGCTGCCATCGGCATTGACGCATATTTTTACTTTGAGGGTCTCTTCCGGTAAGAGGCCCTCAATGTTTTCGGGCCATTCCATAAGGCAAAGTTCGCCGGAATCCAGATAATCGTAAAGGCCGATGTCCAGGGCCTCTTCCGGCCTTTCCATGCGGTAAAAGTCAAAATGGAATATCGGCCTGCCTCCCCTGCCACGGTATTCGTTCACTATGGCAAAGGTGGGGGAACTGATAGCGTCTTCCTCCACGCCCAGGGCCTTGCATACGGCCGTGGTGAAAGTGGTTTTTCCAGCCCCCATGGGCGCATAAAATGCGATAAGGGTATTGTTCCCTATGGCCGTGAGAAACTCCCGAGCAGCCCGGTCCAGGTCCTCCAGCGAGGCGATGTGAATCTGATGTTTCATAATACATGACAAAGGTAGCTATAAATTTACAAATCCAAAATGTTGCGGCGGTCCAGGAAGCGGTAGCTGGAGGCTTCGGCAAGGTGGGCGGGTTGGATTTGTGTGGAGCCTTCAAGGTCGGCTATGCTGCGGGCGATTTTGATTATGCGGGTATAGGCGCGGGCGCTCAGGCCAAGGCGGTTGATTATCTGTTCCAATAGTTCTTTGCAGGCTGCGTCAAGCGGGCAGAAGCGCTCCAGCAGACGGGAATCCATCTCTGAGTTCGTGAAAATGCCGGTTCCGGCAAAGCGTTCCCGCTGGATTTCGCGGGCCTTGAGCACCCGTTTGGCAATGGCCTCCGACGGTTCGGCCTTTTGGCCACGTATGAGGGCCGATGTAGCCACTGGCCTGCAAAGCAGTTGTATGTCTATTCTATCCATTATTGGCCCGCTTAGCTTGGAGAGGTAGGCCTGGCGCTGACCGGGGGTGCATGTGCATCGGTCGCCTTCACCATAATAGCCGCATGGACATGGGTTCGATGCGGCCACAAGCATGAACGATGCAGGATATTCTATCTTTGCCTTAAGGCGGGAAACCGTAACCTTACGGTCTTCCAGCGGTGCCCTCAACGCCTCCAGAGTAGATTTTGGCGCTTCACAGAACTCATCCAGAAAGAGCACCCCGTTCGTGGCCAGTGAAACTTCCCCGGGAAGGATATTTTCTCCGCTGCCGCCGCCTAGCATGGCCGCTTTGGAGGCCGATATGTGCGGCGCGCGGAAAGGCCGGCGCCTCAGGAGCCCCGGCCGGCCGCTGGATCGGCCTGCCACCGAATAAATCTTGGAAGTAATGGCCGATTCCTCCAGGCTCATGGGCGGCAGAATGCCCGCCAGAGCCTTTGCAATTGAGCTTTTGCCGCTGCCAGGAGCACCGAGTAAAAGTACATTGTGCATGCCGGCAGACGCAATTTCCACCCCGCGGCGCGCACCTTCCTGGCCTATGATATCGGCAAAATCCATATAACTTCCCGGAGGACTCAGGGGCTCTTGCATGGCTTTTCCGTAGCATTCTGTGTTCCAGATTAACAGATGCGAGGTATCCTCTTCCTCGGCCAGGATTTGCAGCACGTCGTCAAGCGTTTTAACTCCGTAGATTAGCGTGTCGGTGTAGTCGGCCGCCTCAAGGGCCGATGATTCGGGCAGTATGCAGCCCCTGAAGCCCTGACTCATGGCCAGTTCTACCATTGGTAGAGCGCCGCTTACCGGGCGCACGCTGCCGTCAAGGCCCAGTTCGCCCATGATAAGGTATTTGCCCAGGCCGGGCATGGGCCTTTGCTCCGATGCGGCTATTATCCCCAGGGCTATGGGGATATCGTAGCCGCTGCCCTGTTTGTGAACATCGGCAGGGGCCAGATTTATAACAATTTTACGGCCCGGGATATGGAATCCTTTGGACTGCAAGGCTGTTACGGTGCGCAAAAGGCTTTCCTTTACGGCGGCATCTGCAAGGCCTACCAGGTGGATGCCGACACCCAGGGTGATGTTTACTTCTACGGTTACGGGGACCGCCTGAATGCCTATGCATTTGGCGCTGTGAATATAGACTAACATGGCTTAATATATCTGAACTGAGGTGAAATATCCGTTGAAATTGAGTGAGATGGTGTCGTTGTTGTGTAGCAGAAGGTGGTTGTTCCCTTCGGCGCTTGTGAGGGCAACTGCCAGGATGTCTTTGTGCAACTGGGCGCATCGGCCGGAAGTTAGCGTGTAGCGGTTTGCAGGGATAGTTTGAAGCACATCGTCAAAATAAATTGAGTGTATGCGGCCTGTCTCGTTCTCGGCAATGTTTGCTGTGTGGATGCCGTCGGTAAGGATATCGGCAAGCGGATACCGGCTGTTTACTATATAATGTGCCTTGGACTGGTCCCTGAACCAGGTGAAAAAGGTGGTGCCTGCCCGCGAGGTCTGGATGCTGTAGCCTTTTATAAGCAGTTCTCCGTTTACCGGAACCAGTTTACACAGATGGGCATTTTTCTCCCGGCCCAAGTCCACGGTTATGTGTGTGTCGTCCTTTATCAGGTGTAGCGCGCTCCCCTTTTGCTCGGTTCTGTAAACCGTTCCGTCCTTCACTTTTATGTCAAAAACGGTATCGGACTCTCCTGCCGGAATTGTCTTTACGATATCGGCCCCGTTCATTACGCGGTACTCCCATGTGAGTTTGTCGCCTTTCCTGTACGGGATGCCGTAGGAATAGTAAACTCCGGAGCTGTCTCTTGTAAGGGCCCCGCCTTCCCACTCGCTGTCGGCGGGACCGCCAAGCACCGTGCCGGTGGGAGCTTCAAATAAAAGCTCCCCATTGGCCCGGAAACACAGTCCGTCACGGCCCTGGCGCTGTCCAAGGGTGAATAACGTGTTGTTTACCACCAAAAAACCGCGGAAGACCTCGTCTCCGGCAAAGCGTAAAAGTTCTTGACCATCACATTGTAACGCAACTTCGTGGCCGTCGCAACTGTCGGTCCACAGCCGGCCTTTAATTATACGGTGCCTGTCGGGGTCCGGAGGGTCGGTGGCCGGCACGCGCAGATGTACTCGCCCGTTCTTGAAAATCACTACTTCCCCTTCGGCAGTGTCACCTTCGCGCCAATCGGTCCCAAGTGGAAAACAAATGGCTGTTGCATAGATGTCCGGTACCCTTTGCTGATCATCCTCGCTTATTTCCTCGTCCTGCACATCCGGCTGACGGCTTCCCGTGTTTTGGCGGGAATAGCCCGAAAAGGACCGTGGGACAGAACTGAACAAGGCTTCCCGGCAAGAGATGCATGCCACGGACAAAAGCACAAATAGAATCAACTTCTTCATAGCTCACACATTTTTGTCGGCGGCAAGGTCGCAAAAGGATGGCACAAAACCTACAATCGTAAAAAAAATAGTGTTGTTTCAGAAGATTTTTGTGTGTTTCTTACGATTTAGGACTTATCTTTGTGCTTATGATTACCAATCCTAACGTCAAAATAAACCTTGGCCTTAACGTGCTTCGCCGCCGCCCGGACGGTTATCACGACCTTGAAACCCTCTTTGTCCCCTATCACGGCATATCGGACAGCCTGGAGATCATTACCGGCGACGACTACAGCCGCACGCTTGCTTCGCTTAAGGAAAGGTATGGCAGCCTTACCCAGGCCGTATCCCCGGACGGGAAACTTATGATAAGCATAGCCAAGGCCGACGGCGTGGATTGGGATCCGCTCAAAGATCTCACAGCCAAGGCGTACGCCCTGTTGGCGGCCGATTATGACCTTCCTCCAATGAAGATTTTCCTGGAAAAGCGCTCTCCGGTGGGCGCCGGACTGGGCGGAGGAAGCGCCGATGCCGCCTTTGCGTTAAGGATGATAGCCCAACTGGCAGGTCTGGAACTCACGGATGAGCAGCTTGCCGGCTACGCGGCCCAACTTGGCAGCGACTGTGCCTTCTTTATATATAATGTACCCATGTTCGGCAGCGGACGCGGAGAAATCCTGGAGCCTTTCCAGCTGGATTTGGGCGGCCTCAGGCTGGAAGTAGTGGTGCCGGAAGGCATAGCCGTATCAACGGCCGATGCATACCGCGGCATAGTGCCATGCATTCCGGAAAAACCGCTCCGGGAGGTGCTGGGGCAGGATATCGGCACTTGGAAGGCCGATCTTCACAACGACTTTGAAGCTACAGTATTTGCAAAATACCCCGCCCTGGCTAATGTCAAGGCGGAGTTATATGCAAGAGGCGCCGTCTATGCCGCAATGTCCGGAAGCGGCAGCGCCTGTTTTGGCTTGTTCTAAAGGGAACGGACGGCCTTTTCTATTTCATTTTCACGGCCTTCCGGGATAACCGGAGAAAGGAAAGACAGCATCTGGAGGGTGCGGGCTTCGGCCTCCGGCACACCACGCGAACGCATGTAGAACAGCTCGTCTTCGTTTAACTGGCCTACGGTAGCGCCGTGGGAGCACTTTACGTCATCGGCATAAATCTCCAGCTGCGGCTTGGTCTGCACCTTGGCGTCTTCGGTTAGCACTATGTTGTGATTCTCCTGGTAGGCTTCGGTCTGCTGAGCATCTGGTGCAACTACAATGGTTCCGTGAAAGGTGACCTGGGCGCTGCCGCCGGCAATGCCGTTGATAATTTGCGTGCTGTGGCAGCCGGGGGCCCTGTGATGCATCAGGATACGGAAGTTCACCTTTTCATCGGCCTTGCAAAGGTACAGGGCCTTGATATGCGCCTGCGCACCGGGGCCGATAAGATCTATGCTTACGTCGATATCCCTGGATTCGCCGGGCAGCACCACGAACTGCAGGTTTAAGACCTCGCCGGCCTGGACGCGGTAGAGAGATTCTTCGCTGCGCTCAGAATGACAAAAGGGGTCAGAATGACAGAAAGGGTCTATGTATTTGCCGTGTCCCATTAGAACTGGTCAAAGCCTTGGGTTTCAATTATATCTATAAGTTCGCGGCCGCCGGTTTTCACTATGCGGCCGTCTTTGAGCACGTGTACGACGTCTGGCTGAACGTATTCCAGCAGCTTGTGGTAGTGGGTGATTATTATAGCGCTCTTTTCCGGGCTGCGGAGGGCGTTTACGCCATCGGCCACTATCTTTAGGGCATCTACATCCAGACCGCTGTCGGTCTCGTCAAGGATTGAGAGGGTGGGGTCCAGAAGGGCCATCTGGAATATCTCGTTGCGCTTTTTTTCGCCGCCGGAGAAGCCAACGTTTACTTCGCGCTTGGCGAATTCCGGCTTCATCTGCACCATTGCCATCTTTTCCTTCATAAGCTTTAAGAAGTCGCCGGTTTTAAGCTCTGGCAGGCCGTGGGCCTTACGCTTGGCGTTAACGGCGGCTTTCATGAAGGCGGTAATTGTTACGCCGGGTATCTCAATGGGATACTGGAAACTGAGGAAAAGGCCAGCCCAGGCGCGTTCCTCGGGTGATTTTGCCAAAAGGTCCTCTCCTTTATACAGGATGCTGCCTTCTGTAATTTCGTAGCCAGGACGGCCGGTGAGAACAGCGCTAAGCGTGCTCTTTCCGGCTCCGTTAGGGCCCATTACGGCATGCACCTCACCAGGGCCGATGGTCAAATCAATCCCCTTCAGGATTTCCTTGTCGCCAACAGTGGCGTGCAAGTTATGTATTTCCAGTAACTTATGCATTTTTCTTATACAGTTTTATCCAGGTCCATAGTGACCATAGACCGTTTATCAGGTACAGAGCGCATACTATTGGCATAAATACGTTGCCAACGCTCAGGTGCAGTATAATCTGGGTAATGTTAACCAGCAGCCAAACAATCCAGCATTCCCACTTTTTGAGGGCGCTAAGCAGCTGCGCCAGCAGGATGAGGGCCGTGACGAAGCAGTCCAGGTAAGGATGGGGATCGGCCGGGAAAAGCTTGTCCAGCGTAAAGCCCCAAAGACCGGCGACAAACGAAGTTCCAGCCACACAGATAACGGCAGCCGAAGGACTTAGCTGGCTAACCTTAAGAGCCGATGCATCCTGCGAGCTTTCCTCCCCCGCCTTGGGATGAGTCCAGCGGTAGTGTCCCATGATGTTTATGGCAAGGGAAATAGGCTGAAGCAAAAGATTGGCATAAAGGTTCTTGTTCCAGAACAGAAGGAAGAGGGCAGCCGTATAAAGGTAACCCACCCAGAAGTTGTACTTTGAGTTTCGGCCTGCAAGGAACACGCATGTGAGGCCCAACAGACTTGAAATCAGGTCTATGAGCAGCACCGGACGGCCGGCTAATTCAAATATGACTGTATCTATCATCCAACTGATCCTTCTAGTGAAACCTGTAAAAGTTTTTGGGCTTCGACGGCAAACTCCATGGGGAGCCGGCTTAGGACTTCACGGGCATAACCGTTTACAATCAGTCCCACGGCCTCTTCCGGGCCTATTCCGCGCTGGTTGCAGTAAAACAGCTGATCCTCCGAAATCTTAGAAGTTGTTGCCTCGTGCTCAACAGTGGCCGAAGGCTGCTGGCTCTGGATATCCGGGAAAGTATGGGCGCCGCATTTTGAGCCGATTAGAAGGCTGTCGCACTGGGAGAAGTTCCTGGCATTCAGCGCATTCTTGCCCATACGCACCAGACCGCGGTAGCTGTTCTGGCTAACTCCGGCCGATATGCCTTTGCTCACAATCCTACTCTTTGTGCCTCGGCCTAAATGAATCATTTTTGTACCTGTATCGGCCTGTTGATGATTGTTTGTTACGGCCACGGAGTAGAACTCGGAGCTGGAAAAATCCCCTTTCAGTATGGTGGAGGGGTATTTCCAGGTGATGGCGCTGCCGGTTTCAACCTGGGTCCAGCTAAGGTGACTGCCGCTGCCTTTGCATATTCCGCGCTTGGTAACAAGGTTAAGGATGCCGCCTTTGCCGTCGGCATCGCCGGGGTACCAGTTCTGGACGGTGGAGTATTTTACATCGGCATCTTTCTCCACCACTATTTCCACCACGGCGGCATGGAGCTGCTGCTCGTCCCTCATAGGGGCGGTGCAGCCTTCCATGTAGCTCACGTACGATCCTTCATCGGCCACAATTAGCGTGCGCTCGAACTGTCCTGTGCCTTTTGCGTTGATTCGGAAGTAGCTGCTGAGCTCCATCGGGCAGCGGACGCCTTTGGGGATGTAGCAGAAGGAGCCGTCGGAGAAAACTGCGCTGTTAAGGGCGGCGAAGAAGTTGTCGGATGCCGGCACTACGCTGGCCAGGTATTTTTGGACCAGGTCCGGGTGCTCTTTTACGGCCTCCGAGAAGCTGCAGAAGATTATGCCTTTTTCCTTCAGGGTCTTTTGGAAGGTGGTGGTAACTGATACTGAATCGAATACGGCATCTACGGCCACAACGCCTGCCAGAACATCGCGCTCTTTTAGCGGAATGCCAAGCTTGTCAAAAGTTTCGGCCAGCTTGGGGTCTATCTCCTTGGGACGGTCTTTGTCCTTTTTGGGCGCTGCAAAGTAGATGATATCCTGAAAATCAATTTCCGGCATATCCAGATGCGCCCAGTCCGGCTGAGGCATCTTTTGCCATTTGCGGAAAGCGTCCAGACGGAACTCCAGCAGCCACTGGGGCTCCTCCTTCCTGGCCGATATCATACGCACAATATCCTCGTTCAACCCCTTTGGGATGAACTCCTGCTCCACATCCGTCACAAACCCCTCCTTATACTCCCCGGAAGTGAACTGCTGTATGATCTTCTTATCGTCGGCCATTGGATTGCAAAGATAGCAAATCTTTGCCGGCTCCCCAAAAGGTAAAGCATTTGGCACCAAAAAAGCATCGCTTTTCGGCGATGCTTTTTTGTGTGCCCAGAGCGGGAATCGAACCCGCACGGTATTGCTACCACAGGATTTTGAGTCCAGCGCGTCTACCAATTCCGCCATCCGGGCTGGTAGGGACTGCAAATATATGTCAAAATCCCGAAATAGCAAAATTAGTTTTATTTCTGGAAGGTGTAGGAAGTGAGCTCGTGATCTCCGCTATAGGTGTAGATGAGCGTGACCTTTACACCCTTGAGGTCCAGAGGAAGAGCCAGCAGGGAGCGGTCATTGTCAATGGCCTGGCAGCGGGCGAGGAAAGCATCGGAAGCCCTCTTGTTGCAGGCGTTCTTCTCGCCATTCAGCGTCCAGTAGTGTACACCTACATCCATCTTGGTGAGGCCGGCCTTGGCAAAGCCCTCGTCAATACCGTAGGCAAGGATGTCCATGTTGTCAAAGAAGCTCTCGTCAATCTTGACGTGATACATAACGGTGCCCGTTTCAAGGGGCTGGCAGGAGGAGATCAAAAGGGCCATCACAGCGGCCACAATGGCAAAAATCTTTTTCATGGTATTAATGGGTTAAGGGGTTATTTCCATTCACCGTTAGTGCCGTTACCATCGGCATCAACAGTCTGCAGATAGGATTTGTCGAAGTGTTTTTCTTCAAAGCGCTGAGCAATCTTTTCGCCGCTCATGGGAAGGATTGTTGAGATAACGCGGTGTCCGCCATCGCCAATCAGCTTGCCGTCCTTGTTGTACATGGAGATCCAAGCCGTGGGGGAAGGAAGGATATAATCCATCGTTTCCACCGCCTTCACATCCTCGATGGTCTTTCCGGCCTTGAGGGTTGTGGTAAGTTTGTAACCCATCTCCAGCGGGAGTTTCACGTCCACATACTCCTTTTTGAAATTGGCCGAGGAAATTTTCTCGCTCAATTTGGATCCGTTGGTAACATCCAGGTACTCCAGATTGAAATCAAAGAACTGCAACATAGCATCTGTGGTCTGGAAACCATACTCCACAACCACTTTGGCAATCTTGGTGTCGGGTTCATCACCGGAAGGGGTGTCGCCGCTGGGGGTGTTGTCTTTTTGACATGCGGTAAAAGCCAGGGCGCAGCAAAGGACGGCTGCGAGCGTCATCATAGTTTTTTTCATAACACTACTATTTATTAAATTGATTGTTTTTCATCAATTGGTTGATTTCCTTTTCCAGTTTCCAGTTCCGCTCAAGTGTTATTCACGTCATACAAATATACTCATAATTCAGACACGTTGTAAGCCGCCCTCCCCCGAAAAAACCGCGATATTATTTCGGCTGGAGGCTGCGGCGGTAGTCGCTGGGGGACTGGGATATGAATCTGCTGCTGGAGGCCTCGGAGGAGTACATGATTGGCCGTGAAGAAGCCAGCCGGATTATCCAGTCCTTATGGCCAACCGTCTTGGCATCTCCAAACGCGAGATAGACAGGCAAGTGCCTTATTTAAGGTTAGTTCCGACCCAGCTGATGTTTACGAAACCATTGCCGTCGTCTGTGGTACCGCCACCGAGAGTGCTTTTGTACGAGACGCCATTTTCATGACCCCAACTGGACCCGCCGGCGCCGGCGTAAGTCTGGACTTGTCCATTCAGGCTGTAAAGTGCGATAAACCCTCCGCCGTGGCCGCCGGAACCGCCACGTTGATTTGGTTTATTGTCGGACCCTTTGTTGCCGGGACCGCCCAGTGAACCGCTGATTGTCAAATGCGTGGTATCATTTTTATAATCATCCGAAATTTGATTATCACTGGCTCTGGTCCCTAAGGTGTAACTGCTGCCGCCGCCGGCTCCTGCCGTGCATGAATTGTAGGCAGCACCACCGCCACCGCCGGCTACCAGGATGAGGCCGCTTTTTGCCGTGGGACTGGACCACTCACCGGTAAACAGACTGTTGGTACTGGAAATCACGCCCAAATCGCTGGTGGCGATATAGGTAGCTCCGCCGCCACCTCCTCCGCCGGTATATCCATCCTGGTATCCGTTGCCACCGGCACCGCCGCCGTTCCAGCCGGCTGCCCCTCCTCCATCTGCCACGCGGCTGGCATTGCCGCCTGCGCCACCACAGTAGATAGAAAGCGTAGTCCCCTCCTCAAAATGATAGGTGATTTCACTTTTTCCTCCAATACCTCCGGCTTTCTGCTCTGTTCCGCCGCTCAGATTCTGATAAGCCTTGCCGCCTGCTGCGCCATAGGCCGTGA
>Ga0310696_10000842_pt1 | contig 45485 bp, 37 predicted proteins | sample AusTroGonzalo_MG_4_FD_203885 | JGI IMG/M metagenome (GOLD analysis project Ga0310696, IMG submission 203885) | Bovine rumen microbial communities from tropical cattle in Woodstock, Queensland, Australia - Gonzalo_02 (v2) (version 2) | ecosystem: Host-associated > Mammals > Digestive system >... | reverse complement strand
TCACACCGCTCGCCAAGGGTATGAACTCTGAATATGCCAACCAGAACGCATACGATGCCATCAGCATCCACGGTGGTTCTGGCTTCATCATGGAGTACAAGAGCCAGCGCCTGTTCCGCGATGCCCGTATCTTCTCCATCTACGAGGGTACCACACAGCTGCAGGTTGTTGCCGCCATCCGCTACATCACCAACGGCACCATGCTGCAGAACATCAAGGATATGCTGGCCGCTCTCGAGGTTAGCGACAGTCTGAAGCCTATGGCCAGCCGCGTAGCTGCTCTCATCGACATCTACGAGAAAGCCCTCGCCAAGGTGAAGACTCTGGAGAATCAGGACGCACAGGACTTCCTGGCCCGTCGTCTCTACGACATGACTGCCGAGCTCGTAATGTCTATCCTCATCCTGCGCGATGCCACGAAGGCTCCTGAGCTCTTCGAGAAGAGCGCCAACGTCTATGTCCGCATGGCAACTGAGGACATCGCCGGTAAGGCTGCCTACATCGACATGTTCAAGGCAGAGGACCTGGAGAGCTTCCGTGCTGCCGAAGCAGAGACTGCTGAGTAATGAAAAAAATATTCTTATTTATACTACCTTTCGTAACGGGTGGTGTATGTCACGCTGAGGACATCACCATTCGTTACGATGGTTTATCGGCCAAGGTGACGCAGAAAGCCAAGGACAGCGTCTCGGTGGCCGTCGATGGCGCCTGCGTCAGCATCGAGAGTCTGTATAAAGCCCATAAGCTCACCCTTCGTCTGAAGGGCAAGAGCGATAACGGACAGCTTGTGCTGAATGCTGCTGGCAAGGTTCAGGTGACACTCGACGGACTGACTCTGACCAGTCAGGAGGGAGCACCGCTCTGTCTGAAGAACAAGAAGAAGGCAGAGGTCATCGCTGCCAAGGGCACACAGAACACGCTCACCATCACGGCGTGTAATGATACCGTCAACAACAAGGCGGCCACCATTTGGGCGAAGGACAAGCTCCTGCTCTCGGGCAAAGGCACCCTGAATGTCATCGCCACGGGAGATGGTTGCCGAGGCATCAAGACGAAGAAGGACATCACCATTGAGGGACTGACGCTCAACGTGACAACCTCGGGCAACAACCTCGGAGAGAAACCTTTCGGCTTCGGTGGTTTTCCTGAGATGCCTGAAGGTGGATTCCCCGGCTTTGGCAATGACAGCACCATGCAAGGTGGATTCCCGGGGTTCCCAGGAATGCCCATGGGTGGTTTCCCCATGCCTAACGACAGCACGATGCGAAGTGGATTCCCCGGATTTCCGGGAATGCCCGAAGGTGGGTTCCAAATGCCCGAAGGCGGATTCCCCGACTTTGGCGGTTTTCTGGGCTTCGGCAACGACAGCATAGAAGGCGGCTTTGGTGGCGGTTTCGGTGGCAAGCACAAGTATGTTGCTTCCACCAAAGGCATTGCCTCGAAAGGAAAGATTACCATCAACAGCGGCAACATTACCGTGCGTACCAACACCGCTGGTGCCGAGGGTATTGAGGGCAAAGAAGGAGTCGTCTTCAACGGTGGCAACGTAGATATTCAAAGCCCCGATGATGCCGTCAATGCCAGCGCCTGCATCGAGTTCAATGGGGCCAACGTCATAGCCCGTAGTATGGGCAACGATGCCGTCGATTCCAACCCGGCAGGAGGTTTCTTCATGCCGTTTGGTGGCAGCAACAGCCAAGACACTACCCCCGCCATCATCGTTCGTGGCGGCACCGTCTATGCCTGGAGTCAGGTAGGCTCGCCTGAGGAAGGTCTCGACTGCGACTTCGCACCAATCGTCGTCGAAGGCGGTACCATCTTCACGGTCGGAGGCGGCATGGGCGAGATGCCCTCCGTTCCCACCAATGCGACGGCCAAGCAGCCCACCGTGCTGCTCATCGGCTTGAACATCGTGAAAGACTCTCCCATCACCATCAGCAACGCCAACGGTAAGCCTATTGACACCATCACCGTGCCTTTCGCCATGCGTCGCAGCGCCAGCCTCGTCAGCAGTCCGGCATTCAAGGTTGGTGAGACCTATACTGTAAAGACAAAAGACTATGACAAATCCATCACCATCAGCGAAAATTTCACTATCGTCCGCTGATTTGGACGCACGCGTACAGCGCGCTGTCGATAACTTCATGGCCGGATATGGCTGCTGCCAAAGTGTGGTGGCAGCCTTCTCCGACCTTTATGGTCTTGACGAGACAATGGCCAAGCGCATTGCCGCCGGATTCGGTGGTGGCGTAGGCCGCTTGCGCATGATGTGTGGTGCTGTCTCGGGCATCGTCATGCTCGTAGGCCTTGACTGCGGACAGACGGAGGGCAGCGATAGCGAGGGAAAGTCGGCCTGCTACAAAGTTGTTCAGGACTTGCTTGAACAATTCAGACAAGAGAACGGCAGCCTCATCTGTGCAGAAATCCTTGGCATCAAAGGCTACGAAAAGGCTCAGTCGAGCTATGTCGCCTCCGCCCGCACCGCCGAATACTACAAAACCCGCCCCTGCGCCGCAAAGGTAGAGAGCGCCGCCCGCATCTTTGCGAACTATCTGAAAAGCAAAGAAAAATAAGGCGTAGCGTTTTTTCTTCAAAAAAAGTGCTTCTGTTTGTAACAAGGTGACGAAAAGTCTCGTTTGTACAAATAGAAGGACTCATCGATGGACCTCCTCAGAGAACAGAAAACGTAAACACAATCGTAAACAAAAACAAGAAAACGTTATGATACGTACATTATTTATAAAGGTGGCCCTCTGTGCCGCCATCATACTGGCTCCGGCCAACGCAAGTGCACGAGACAAGAACTTCAAGCAACTGTCGAAGATCGAGGGCGTGGAGCACATCCACATTCCAAAGTTCCTGATTAATCTCGCTGCCAAGAATGGCGAAAGCGTCAAGATTGGTGAGAACATCAAAATCGGCGACAACGAGGGCGACATGCTCAAGAAGATTGAGACCGTCGATGTGTTCACCTGCGAAAAGAAGGACGGCGCAGCCAAACTAAGCCAGCGTGCAAGGGACATCCTGAATGCCGAAGGCTGGGAGCCGCTTGTCGATGTGAAAGACGAGGAAGGCCAGAGAGTGAAAATCTTCCAGACCAAGCAGGGCAAGAGCACTACCTTCGTTGTCTTTGCCGAAGAAGAGGACGAGACCGCGCTGGTGGTCATCAAAGGCAAGATAGACATTGCCAAGCTGTTGCAGCAGCAAATGACAGAAAACGAAGAATAAAAAGAGCAGAAATAACCGATGGACGCACAGGAGTTCAAGCAACGGTTCATGCCTCACTATAAGTTGCTCTACCGAGTGGCTTATCACTTGACGGAGAACGCACAGGATGCCGAAGACCTGCTTCAGGATCTGTATCTGAAGCTATGGCAGAAGCGCGACGACCTGCCCGACGAGGCCATGAAGCAGGCTTACCTCGTGACCATGATACGCCGCCTGTTCATCGACCAACGACGGCTGAAACGGCTCGACACATCGGAACTGAAGGAAGAAGCCTCGCCACCCGACGAACGGAGTCTCGACCGTCAGATAGACGCACAGGACGAGGCCCGGCAGATGGAAGAACTCATCACCGAACTGCCTGAGAGAGACGGAAAAATCATACGGATGCACGTGGTGGAAGACCGCTCCTACGAAGAGATTGAACGCGACACAGGACTCTCGCAAGGCAACATCCGCATCATCGTAATGCGAACGAAACAGAAGTTAAGACAACAATTCAAATCAATGACAAAGACATGGACAATCTGAACTTTGAAGAACTGGAACGCATCCCCATTCCCGAGGGACTCGAGGAACGACTCTCGGCAAAAATTGACGAGTGGGAGCAGGAGGAGCAGACGCAGAAAGCCAAGCGCCACTATCTGCTGCCACGAGCCATGCGCTACACGGCCATCGCAGCCAGCTTTGCCCTTGTCTTTGGCGTGGGCTATCACTACCTCAACGTGGAAGAGCCCGTAAACCTGGCAGAACAAGACACCTATAAAGACCCCGTGAAGGCACAACAGGAGGCCGAACGCGCCCTCAACCTGCTAGCAGCCAACCTGAACAAGGGCATGGGGCGTCTGGAAAAGGCGAAAGCCCTGAGCGACAAAGCTGAGAAAACATTAAACGAACAACTAAATGCATTGAAATAACATGAAACAGAGAATCATCAGAACACTGCTTTTCGCAGTCATGGTAATAGCAAGTCTCACCGCCAATGCCCAGGTAAAGGCGTTCGAGAAGTATGCCGACATGAAGAACGTGTCGTATGTGTTTATCTCCAAGTATATGTTAGGAATGGCCAACAAGACGACGTACTCCATTCCTGGCGTCGATGTGAAAAGTCTGGCCAGCAAACTGACTGGCATACAGATCATCACTTCTGAGGACAAGACGGCACGCACAAAACTGAAGGCCGACGTCAAGAACTTACTCGCACAGGACAAATATGAGGTGCTGATGCAGATCAAGGAAGACGACAGCAAGGTCGACATCTACTACAGCGTCAACAAGCAGCAGTCCGCCGTTGTCATGTTCGCCGATGAAGACGATGAGGTCGCGGTGATGGTATTCTCCGGCCACTTTACGATGGACGATGTCATGAAGATGACGAAAGACTGACCTTTACCCCATCGTCCGCAACCCAATGGATTATTGATGTAAAGATTATTCATAATCCACTTTTCCAACGCCAGTCCCTCCGAAACCCCGATAAACACTGGGGTTCCGCGAGGGGCCGACTTTTGCGTGAAACTCATGGAGAATTTTTCAAAACTCAAGGAGTATTTTCCAAAACTCATGGAATTTTGAAAATTTCTCGTAGGACCTATGAAAAACGACGTATGCTTTGTAAATAAATTTCCGTATTATTAAGTAGTAAAGGAGTAATAGGAGTAAAGGACTGCAAAGTAATGCAAAGGATGTCAAAGTAATGCAAAGGACGACAAACTAATGCAATCGAGGGCAAACTAAGGAAAGTGACATAAAGGAATGTTGTACCTTTGCAGCATACAAGGCCTGTTAAAGCCTGATAGGGACAGATAGGGTCTGATAGAGCCTTTTAGAGCCCGATAGGGAAATTGAGTAACGAACAAATTGTACTTTTGCAGCATGAAACAGAACATAACGAGTGCAATACAGATACAGATGATACAGATATTTTCTATGGAGTCTATGCGTACGTGCGCACATACGTACGCATTATGATTTAATAGATTTAAGTGTATTTATCTGTATCTGTATGAATAGAAAGGAGGTGAAAGGTGAAGGGTGAAAGAGGAAATCGTAAAAGTCTGTGCGTACACGCGCATGCACGTACGCAATATATTTCTAAATTACATCCTTCACCTTTCACCCTTCACCTTAAGAAAGAAACACTTTTTAAGCAGTAAATTCAAAGAAATATTCAGCTAAAGCTACTTTTTCCGTCCATTTTCTTGCTATTTTCCACAAATTATACTATCTTTGCCCTCAAGTACTACCAATAGTCCCTGAGAGCAGGGTGGCGGTGCAACAGATATTGAGAACTGCAAGATGCTGTGTAAAACACATAATAGGGCGAAAGGTAATAGATAACAATAATAATCGCCGAGGCTATATGGCGAAACAAAAAACAAGGAATTGTTTGGATATGTCGGATAAAGTTTTTATCTTTGCAGCAAATCAAAAAGCAAAAATAATATGGACTGGATGCATATATTAGCAGTAGTGGTGCTTGTGATTCTTGGTATAGTCATCTATCGCAACAAAAGGGGCGGACAGGATGAGTAAGGAAGAGAAGTACCGTCTGCTGACGGAGCAGATAAAGGCCCTGACTGAGGGCGAGACGGACGCAGTGGCTGTAATGGCCAACGTGTGTGCGGCTATCCACGAGACAATGGGATTCTTCTGGACAGGTTTTTATCGCGTTGCGACAAAGGCTGGTTCCAACGAAGAAGAATTAGTACTCGGACCGTTCCAAGGACCTGTAGCCTGCATGCACATCGGCTACGGTCGTGGTGTGTGTGGTACGGCCTGGAAGCAGCGCGAGACCATTGTGGTGCCCGATGTCGAGCAATTTCCTGGACATATTGCCTGTAGCAGCCTATCGCGTTCGGAGATTGTCGTCCCAGTATTTTCTAACGACGGCAACGTCAAGGCCGTTCTCGACATTGACAGTAAGGATCTCGCCACGTTCGACGACACGGACCGCCAGCACTTGGAGGCCATCTGCAAGCTGATACCCCTACTATAGGAACAACATGACCAGCAGGGGGATGGTGAGCATGGAGCAGAGGGTGGTGATGAACGTTGCCTCGGTGATGAAGGTCGTGTCTCTCTCGTACTTCAGACAGAGAATCGTGCCGTAGGTGGCTACGGGCATGGCGATGACGACGGTGTTGATGTTGACAACCAGCTCAGAAAAGCCGAGGCTCTTAGTGAGGTAATAGACACCCAGCGGCAGCAGTACAAGGCGCAGGGCGGTGGTCAGATAGACCGTCACATTACCCATGAGCGCACGCAGCGGCAACTGCGACATCGAGGAGCCAATGATGAGCAGTGCAGCCGGTACGGTGATGTTGCCAATCATGGTCAGCGGTTGGCTGACAAAAGCAGGAATATCCTTAATCTCGAGGGCCACGATGAGCATCGTCATGTAGGCGGCGAGCATGGGTGTGGAGTAGAGGACATGCTTCTGGAAACGCTCACCGCCAACCTCACCACGTCCTGTAATCAGGATGGTGCCGATAGTGAAGACGGCAAAGGTGTTGACAACGTTGAGCACGGCGGCGTAGAAGATGGCCTCGTGGCCAAAGATGGAAGCTACGACGGGATAGCCCATGAAGCCGACGTTGCCGAACATCAGCGCGAAACCGATGGGTCCCTCGTCGTCGCGACGCTTTGTCAGATAGCGTGGCAGCAGGAAGGCGACAGCCGTCAGCACGACGTAGGTGATGACGCTGATGAGCAGCAGGGGCAGAATGAAACGGCGGTCGGGCAGCTCGCCCGTCATCGACGACGACAGGATAAGCGCCGGACAGGTAATATTGATGACCAGTCGCGACAGCTGGCGGTCGAAGTCGCCACCCAGATAGCCGAGGCGGCCGGCAACATAGCCGAGGACCACCACGACGAACAACGTGATCATGACTGTTATCATGCGTCGAGAAGCACCTGTTCAACGACCTGCGGGAAGTACTTCATCTCCAACTCATGCACCTTGTCGAAGATATCGTCGGGCGTATCGTCAGCCGACAGCGCCACGTGGTACTGTGCAATGATGCCTCCACCGTCGCAGACGGGTGTCACCCAGTGTATGGTGATGCCCGATTCCGTCTCACCAGCAGCCTTAACGGCCTCATGGACGTGGTGGCCCCACATGCCCTTGCCACCATACTTAGGCAGCAGCGAGGGGTGTATGTTAACGATACGACGGGGAAAGGCGTCGATAAGGAAGTTGGGGATGAGCGGCAGGAAGCCAGCCAGCACGATGAAGTGGATGTCATACTGCTGAAGCAGCGGCATCATCACCGTCTCATCGTTCAGTTCGGCCTTCGTGACGACTGCTGTCGGCACCCCCAGGTTCTTGGCACGCACCAGTGCGTAGGCATCAGGTTTGTTACTCACCACGAGGGCACTGTTCACGCGGTCCGAACCGCTGAAGTAGCGTATCAGATTCTCGCAGTTGCTTCCACTGCCCGATACGAAAATAGCTATATTAATCATCTTCTCTTGTGTATTTCTTCAAACATTTTCTCAATCAGTCGCGGCACGCCGTAGTCGCCCAGCGCCTCTTCCTTCACCCAGATGTAGTCGGCAGGCAGCGCGGGGCGCTCGTCGGTCTCCAGCAGGTAGAAGTCGGCATAGATGATGCGATGGGTGAGGACGTGCTTGACTCGCTTTGCGAGTAATTGACAATTGATAATTGAGAATGGATAATTAACCTCATTATCAATTGTCCATTGTCCATTATCCATTGCCAACGCCACCGGCTCCCACAGTCCCTGCCAGATGTCGCCGGGGCCGCGACGGTGGATGGCGGTCATGCCCTGACACCTGATATAGACGTACGTCAACTGGCGCTCCTTAACCTTCAGTGTCTTCTGCTTCACTGGCAACTCCGCTATACGCCCCTCACGGAAGGCAACGCAGCTCTCCATAAGCGGACAGTCCTCGCAACGGGGAGATTGAGGGGTGCACTGAATAGCACCGAAGTCCATGATGGCCTGGTTGTAAGCCCCCACCATCCTCCCCCCACTGAGGGAGGCTTCTTCATCAAAGGAAATTCCACCATCCTCCCCCAGTTGGTGGAGGTGGGAGGGGACTAAGCTTTGCGCCAGTGCCGCGAACTCCTTTTTACCCTCGGTGGTGTTGATGGGCGTGGATATACCGTAATGGCGGCTAAGCACACGATAGACATTACCATCGACAACGGCGACAGGCAGTCCGAAGGCGATGCTCCCGATGGCGGCAGCTGTGTAGTCGCCGACACCCTTCAGTTTCCGGAGTCCTTCGACAGTGTTGGGGAAGCCGCCAAGTTCCACGACCTGACGGGCTGCTGCGTGCAGATTACGTGCACGGCTGTAGTAGCCCAGCCCCTGCCACTCGCGCAGCACCTCGTCCTCGGTAGCGGCAGCAAGCCTCTCTACAGTCGGCCACCGGTGCATGAAGCGCTCCCAGTACTCCCAACCCTGTCGCACCTGCGTCTGCTGCAGGATAATCTCCGAGAGCCACACGGCATACGGGTCTTGCGTCCCTCGCCAGGGCAGCTCGCGACCGTTCTCGCGGAACCAGTGGAGGAGAGTCTGGGTAAAGTCGGTCATTATAGTTTTTCTAGCTTATCTGGTCTTTCGGTGATTTCTATAGCTTACCCTGCTCGCCGAGATACGAGTCCTTGAAGCCGAGGAAGTATAGCACACCGTCCAGTCCGATGGTGTTTATCGACTGCTTGGCGTTAGCCACCACACGCGGCTTGGCATGGAAGGCGATGCCCAGTCCCGCCTCCGAGATCATCGGCAGGTCGTTGGCACCGTCGCCGACGGCTATCGTCTGTGCCAGATTCACCTTCTCCACCTGTGCTATCAGCTTCAGCAGTTCTGCCTTACGCTGTCCGTCGACCACCTCGCCGACGTAGCGTCCCGTCAGCTTGCCGTCATCGCCGATCTCCAGTTCGTTGGCATACACGTAATCAATACCGTACTTCCTCTGCAGGTATTCGCCGAAGTAGGTGAATCCACCCGAGAGAATAGCTATCTTATAGCCACAACGCTTCAGGATGGTCATCAGACGGTCGACACCCTCAGTAATGGGCAGATGCTCGGCAATATCCTGCATCACGCTGACGTCCAAACCCTTCAGCAGTGCCACACGTCGGGTAAAACTCTCCTTGAAGTCAATCTCGCCACGCATGGCACTCTCGGTGATAGCTCTCACCTCTGCACCAACGCCATTGCGCTCGGCCAGCTCGTCGATGCACTCCGTCTGGATGAGCGTCGAGTCCATATCGAAACAGATGAGTCGGCGCATGCGGCGGAACATGTCATCCTTCTGGAACGAGAAGTCAATCTCCATTTCCTGCGACAGCTTCATGAGCTTCGACTGCATCTCCTGCATGTTGGTAGGCTCGCCGCGCAATGAGAACTGAATGCAGGCACGCGTGTGCTTCGTGGGATTCTTGATGCTCTTGCGGCCGGTCAGTCGCAGTATCGAGTCAATGTTCAGTCCCTGGTCGGCCAGGATGCGCGTGGCACCTTCTATCTGACGTGCCTCCAGCTGACGGCCCATCACCATCAGGATATAGCGGTTCTTGCCCTGATGGCCCACCCAGTCCTCATACTCATCGTCAGAGATGGGTGCGAAGCCGATGTTCACGTTCAGCTCCGTGGCCTTGAACAGCAGCTCCTTCATCACCTGTCCCGAGTGCATCTCGTCCATGCGGATAAGGATGCCCAGCGACAGCGTCGAGTGGATGTCCGCCTGACCAATATCCAGAATCTGTGCATCATACTTCGCCAGAATGCCCATTATCGAAGCAGTCAGTCCTGGTCGGTCCTGACCTGTGATGCGTACTAGTATTTGCTCTTCCCTGTTCTTTGTCTGTTCCATAATACTCAGTTTGAGATGGCAAAGATACTAAAAAGTGAGCGAAATCCCAAATTAATTTGAGGATTTCCGAACGGGAGTATCTTCGAGACAAGTCTCAAAGATAGCAAAAGCGGTGAAACCGCGAAGGAATCACCGCTTTTTGTTCTTCTATGTTGTTTTATACGAGATGGCTGATGAGGTCTTCGCGGTCGCCGGGCAGCATGTCGACAACGGGAATCTCGATCATGGTGTAGCAGCCGGGCTGCAGGCGCATAGAGGCACGAGCTACGTTGACAAGCACCTGACCGGTCAGGGCGGGGTTGTTGATGCTCATGTTGAACTCCAGGCGCTGGTTCTGCGTCTTACCGCTGACACCCTTGCGCACGAGGTTCACACCGTGACCCATGTCGCGTACGTCGTCAACGCTCTCCACCTGGAAGACGTGTGTCTCGTCGCTAGCGAAGTAGGGGTCGGCCTTGATGGCGGCTGTGATATCCTCGAGCTTGGCACCGTCCTCGAGCTCTACATAGACCATGCGGCGATGGATACCCTCGCCCAAGGGGATGGTCATAGAGAGGGCGTTCTTAACGCCGGCCTTCGAGCGTACGCAGACGCTGTGACCCATTGACATACCGGGGCCGAAGTTGGTGTAGCTGAGTCCCTTCGGAGCAAGGCTCTGCATGAGGGTACGGACGATGGAGTCGCTACCCGGATCCCATCCGGCAGCAATGACGCTGACGGTCTTCGTGTCCTTATTGACAGGCATGAGTGCCTTGCGGTAGTCGAGGATAGAGGTATGTATGTCGAACGAGTCGACGGTGTTGATGCCCAAGGGCAGAATCTGCTTAGCGTACTCCTCACACGAACGGGTGGGCGTAGCGAGGATGGCGACGTCGACGTCCTTCAGTTCGCGGATGTCCTTCACCACCTCATAGGGTGCAAGTTCAGCAGGCTTGTCGGCAGCGCCGTTACGACGCACAATACCTGCCACTTCGAAATCGGGTGCTGTCTCCAGGGCCTGGAGAGCATACTTACCAATGTTGCCGTAACCAACGACGGCGGCTCTGATTTTCTTCATTGTTTTTTCTTACCTTTTGATGGTCAATTCTGAATTTCGGCTGCAAAAGTACACAAAAAGAACGAAACTAGCAACAAATTGAAAGAAAAATATCTTCATTTCGTCATCAACTTACAATCTGAAACTTCAACCTATACAATAAATAGGCGGTTGATACGTTTATTATAGCGTATATATACGAAAAAGGACTCTTATGATTGAATACATCAAAGGCGAGCTCACCGAGCTGACGCCAGCAATGGCTACGGTAGAAGCGGCAGGTGTGGGCTACGGACTGAACATCTCGCTCAGTACCTACAGTGCTCTACAGGGCCTCAAGCCGACACCCAACAGCCAGCACCCCATAGCCAAACTGTACGTCTATGAGGCTATCCGCGAAGACGCCCACGTGCTCTACGGTTTCTATAATAAAAAGGAACGCGAGATGTTCGAGCTCCTTATCACCGTAAGTGGCGTAGGTGCCAACACGGCCCGCATGATGCTCTCGGGCATGAGCGTCAGCGAACTATGCAACGCCATATCGACGGGCAACGCCAAGCTCATTCAGGGCATCAAGGGCATCGGTAAGATGACGGCACAGCGCATTATCGTGGACTTGAGAGACAAGATTGTTGCCCTGGGCATTGCCGAGGAGATACCTGCCGGCGGCAGCGTGTCAGCACCCGTGAACAATGCCGTACGCGACGAGGCCGTCGCCGCCCTGACCATGCTGGGATTCTCGCCCGCACCGACGCAGAAGGTGGTGGTACAGATTCTGCAGGAACAGCCCACGCTGCCCGTTGAGCAGGTGGTGAAACTGGCATTGAAGCAGATAAAATAAGGAGTTGAGGAGAGAAGGAGTAGAGGAGTGAAGAGAGTCGCGTACATATTATTAGTCCTGCTGAGTGTGACAGCTGTGGCGTTTCCTCCACAGGATGATAAGACCAAGCAGAAGCCGGTGCCAAAGGCCCAGCCGCAGGCGACGGTCGAGGATGAGACCGTGCCCGACTCGCTGGCGCATGCCCGCTGGCGCATACAGCGGACAGCCCCCATTGAGGTGAGCGACCTCGACTCGGCCGCCATCGACCTTCGCATGCCCGACAACATCCGTCAGCAGGCGGAATACGACGACTCGCTGGGACTCTACATCATCGGTTCGAAGATGGGCGACAGCTACCTGAACGCCCCCATCCTGATGACACCCGAGGAGTACATGCTGTGGACGGAGCGCCGACAGCGCGAGCTCTTCTTCCGCAAGAAGAACATCGACGCCTACCAGACACAGGACAAGGATAAGTTCTCGTTCACGGACATGCACTTCGACCTGGGTCCTGCCGAGAAGATATTCGGCCCCGGAGGCGTGCGCATCAAGACGCAGGGAACGGCAGAGCTGAAGCTCGGTGCCACGATGAAGAACATCGACAACCCCTCGCTGCCTATCCGTAACCGCAAGACGACGGCCTTCGATTTCGACGAGAAGGTGAACCTGAACGTCAACGGCAAGGTGGGCGACAAGGTGAACATGAACCTGAACTACAACACCGACGCCACCTTCGAATTCGACACGAAGAACCTGAAGCTGCGCTATGAGGGCAAGGAGGACGAGATCATCAAGCTGGTGGAGGCCGGCAACGTGACGTTCCCATCGAACAACTCGCTCGTGAAAGGCGCCAGCAGCCTCTTCGGCATACGCACCGACATGCAGTTCGGCAAGCTGAAGCTGCAGACGGTTCTGTCGCAGAAGAAGTCGACCACGAAGAGCGTCTCCAGCAAGGGCGGCACGCAGACGACGGCCTACGAGATAGACGCCGCCGACTACGAGGAGAACCGCCACTTCTTCCTGTCGCAGTTCTTCCGCCAGCAGTACGACAAGGCCATGTCGACGCTGCCCAATCTGACGACAGGCGTGAAGATTAACCGTGTGGAGGTGTGGGTGACCAACAAGACCGGCACGACAAGCAACACGCGTAACATCGTGGCGTTCACCGACCTGGGCGAGGACAGCCGCATCAGCAACCCCATCTGGACAACCACCGGGCAGTCGGTGCCGTCGAACAACGCCAATACGCTCTACCCCACCCTTATCCAGCAGATTGACTCGGCTCAGCGTAACATTGACCAGATAACCAGTGCCCTGGAAGCCCTTCCGCAGATGAAGGGCGGCACCGACTACGAGAAGCTGTCATCGGCACGTCTGTTGTCGTCGTCGGAATATACCGTCAACACGGCTCTCGGCACCATCTCGCTGAAGACCGGCCTCCAGACCGACCAGGTGCTGGCCGTAGCCTTCGAGTACACCTACGGCGGACAGACCTTCCAGGTGGGCGAGTTTGCCAGCGACCGCACGAGCATCAACCAGACGCTCTTCGTCAAGGCCCTGAAGAACACCTCAAACAACCCCATGCAGGGCAACTGGGACCTGATGATGAAGAACGTCTACTACCTGGCATCGAGCGTCCAGAAGGAGAAGTTCAGAATGGACATCAAGTACCAGAGCGACACCGCCGGCGTCTATCTGACCTATCTGCCCGAGGAAGCCATCAAGAGCCGTACACTGCTGAAGGTCATGGGACTTGACCGTCTGGATGCCAACATGAAGGCGCATCCGAACGGACAGTTCGACTATGTCGATGGCTACACGGTTCAGAACGGCCGCATCTTCCTGCCATCGGCAGAGCCCTTCGGCGACTACCTGCGCCGCCAGCTGGAGAGCGCCGGACTGGGCAGCGTCGCCGACAAGTACGTGTTCGACGAGCTCTACGACTCGACGAAGACCATCGCCAAGCAGACGGCCGAGAAGGACAAGTTCATACTCACAGGACAATATAAGGGTACGAGCGCCAATGTCATCTCGCTCGGTGCCTACAGCGTGCCGCAAGGCTCCGTCGTCGTCGTCGCCGGTGGCGTCACCCTGCAGGAGGGCTCCGACTACAGCGTCGACTACTCGGCGGGCGAGGTGACCATCCTGAACCAGAGCATCATCGACGCCGGCACGAATGTCAGCGTCTCGCTGGAGTCGAACAGTGACTACGGCATGCAGCGCAAGACGATGATGGGCGTCAACTGGGAGTACGACTTCTCGAAGAACCTGACGATGGGAGGCACGCTGCAGCATCTCAACGAACAGGCACTGACGTCGAAAGTCGGCATGGGCGAGGAACCGCTGAACAACACGCTGTGGGGCCTCAGTCTGAACTGGAAGCAGGAGTCGCAGTGGCTGACGAACATGCTCGACAAGATTCCACTGCTGCACGTCACGCAGCCCTCGCAGATACAGTTCACCGGCGAGTTTGCACAGCTCATTGCCGGACAGGCCAGCGGCACACAGGACAACGCCTCCTATCTGGACGACTTTGAGAATACGAAGAACCTCATCGGTGTCGGCGACCCGAAGTCGTGGGTGCTCTCGAGTGTACCGACGATGATGCCGGGCTATAATGACAAGACGGGTGTCAGCAGCGGTTACGACCGTGCCCTGCTGGCATGGTACAATGTCGACCCCATCTTCACACGCCGTTCATCGAGCCTGACGCCGAGCCACATCAAGAGCGACCTCGACCAGCTCAGCGACCACCGCGTGCGCGAGGTCTACGTCAAGGAGCTCTACCCCAACCGCGACCAGTCGACTTACAACGGTGCCGTCTCCACACTGCCCGTGCTGAATCTGGCCTACTACCCCCAGGAGCGTGGCCCCTATAACCTGACGACGCAGTTCAACCCCGACGGCACGCTGCAGAACCCCGCAGCCAAGTGGGGCGGCATGATGCGCAAGCTGGAGACGACCGACTTTGAGCAGGCCAACATCGAGTATGTGGAGTTCTGGCTCCTTGACCCGTTCATCGACCTTCGTAAGGCTGGCATCGCCTCACAGTATTCAGGCGACCTCTACATCAACCTCGGCGAGGTCTCCGAGGACGTGCTTCGCGACGGCAAGAAGTTCTACGAGAGCGGCATGCCCGTCGACGGCAGCAACGCCTTCTCATACACACAGTGGGGCAAGATTCCTGAGCAGGCCACGCAGACCTATGCCTTTGCCACTACCTCGGGCAGCCGCAGCAAGCAGGACGTTGGTCTGAACGGCCTGACCGACGAGGAGGAACGGACTTACGACGCCTACCGCCAGTGGCTCGATGCCGTCAGTGCCGTCGTACAGAACGACAGCCTCATCCAGGCTTGGCGCCAGGACCCTGCCGGCGACGACTACCACTACTATCGCGGCTCCGACTTCGACAATGCACGCACCTCGATACTTGAGCGCTACAAGCGCATCAACAACCCGCAGGGCAACTCGCCCGATACCGACCAGCGCACAGAGTCGTACGACACCAGCTACAAGACCGGCCCCGACGTCGAGGACATCAATCAGGACTATACGCTGAACGAGTACGAGCGCTACTACCAGTACCGCATCCGCATCAGCGACGACGAGCTGCAGGCCTACAACCGCGGTGCCAAGAGCGAGGACTCCTACATCGTGGACCACCGCGACTACACCCCGAAGCTGCGCAACGGCGACTCTATCACCGTGCGCTGGTACCAGTTCCGCATACCGCTGGCCGAATATCAGGACAAGGTGGGCAGCATCAACGACTTCACCTCCATACGCTTCATGCGCATGTTCCTGACCGGCTTCGAGAAGCCCATCGTGCTGCGCTTCGGAAGCCTCGACCTGGTGCGCGGCGAGTGGCGACAGTACAAGCAGAGCCTGCAGACGGCCGTCGGCGCCGAGACGGGCACGATGGAGATGAGCGCCGTGAACGTTGAGGAGAACACCGACCGCCAGCCGGTGGCCTACACCCTGCCGCCGGGCATCAGCCGTGCCACCGACCCCAGCCAGCCGCAGCTTGTCGAGAACAACGAGCAGTCGCTCTGCCTGACCGTGAAGAACCTGTCGCAGGGAGAGTCGAAGGCCGTCTATAAGAACACGAACCTCGACTTGCGCCAGTACAAGCGCCTGCAGATGTTCGTACACGCCAACCACCTGCTGCCCAACACCACCAACCTCGAGGACAACCAGCTGGCCGTCTTCGTGCGCCTGGGCTCCGACTATAAGAGCAACTACTATGAATACGAGATTCCGCTGAAGCTGACACCCGAGGGCCACTACTCGTGGAACGTCCTGAGCGACCGTCCGAAGGTGTGGCCGCAGGAGAATATGCTCGACATCAGCCTCGACTTGCTGACAAAGCTGAAGAAGGCCCGCAACAAGGCGAAGGCCAACGGCGCCGCCAGCTACAGCCAGCTGTTCACTGACTACGACCCCGACCATCCCAACAACAAGGTCTCCGTCATGGGTAACCCGTCGCTGGGCGAGGTGAAGACGATGATTATCGGTGTGCGCAACCTCAGCAGCGGCCAGAAGTCGGGCGAGGTGTGGGTCAACGAGCTGCGCCTGCGCGAATATAATAATGAGGGCGGCTGGGCTGCCAGCGGTGCCATGAACGTGCAGCTGAGCGACTTCGGTTCACTGAACATGACGGGCCGCTACGTCACCGACGGCTTCGGTGGCCTGGAAGAGAGCGTGCTGCAGCGCTCCAAGGAGACGCAGAAGCAGTACAGCGTAACGGGTAACTTCGAGCTGGGCAAGTTCTTCCCCGACAAGGCCAAGGTCAGCGCACCGCTCTACTACTCGCTGACGAAGGAGGAGATACGTCCGAAGTACAATCCGCTGGACACCGACATGGACCTCGACGACGCCCTCGACGCTATGGACAGCCACGAGCGCGACTCCGTAGAGTCGATAGCCGTCACGAAGCACACCACGCGCAACTTCTCCATCTCGAATGCACGCGTGGGCATCAAGACGAAGCGTCACCCCATGCCCTACGACCCTGCCAACTTCTCGTTCAGCTACAGCCACTCGCACCGTAACACCACTGGCGAGACGACGGTCTACGAGAACGAGGACCAGTGGCGCGGAGCCCTGAACTACACCTACTCGCCCGTCTACAAGTCCTGGGAGCCATGGAAGAACTCGAAGAGCAAGTCCAAGTGGATGCAGTTCCCGAAGGCCTTCGGACTGAACTACCTGCCACAGACCATCGCGTTCAACATGGAGGTGCAGCGCTCGTACTACGAGCTGCAGGAGCGCGACCTGGAGAACACCGAGGACCCGAACCTGCCGCTCTCGTTCTCAGAGCAGTTCCTCTGGAACCGCGACTTCCAGATACGCTGGGACCTGACGAAGAACCTGCACCTGAACTTCCAGTCGGCCACACATGCCGAGATCGAGGAGCCTTACACGCCCATCAACAAAGACCTGTACCCCGAGCGCTACGCAGCCTGGAAGGACTCCGTGAAACAGAGTATCCGCAACCTCGGCACACCGCTCGACTACCACCAGTCGTTCAAGGCCAGCTACCAGCTGCCTCTGAACAAGCTGCCCATCTTCGACTGGCTCACCAGCGACGCCTCCTACGACGCCTCCTACTCATGGGTACGTGGCACCGACCTGGAGGACGGCACCAGCCTCGGCAACACCATCTCCAACAACCGCAGCCTCAACATCAACGGCTCACTGAACCTGGAGACGCTCTACAATCACAGCCCCTTCCTGAAGAAGACCAACGAGCGCTTCAAGAAGGCACCTGCCAAGAAGACTGCCAGCTCCGGAAAGTCCAAGACCAGCGGCAAGTCCGCCGACGCACAGGCCAAGAAGGACGATGCCAAGGAGCAGAAGGAGCTGCCTAAGAACAAGAACACCTTCCAGAAGGAAATCACCCTGCTGCCCGACTCGGCCATCATCCTCAAGCACGACAAGAAGTCGAAGCGTCTGCTGGTATCGGCACGTACGCCCGACGGCAAGCAGATACAACTGAAGTGGAAGGTCAAGGACGACAACAACATCAAGGTCAGTCTGCCGAAGGACATTGCCGCCCGCCTGAAGGCCAAGCCCATCAAAGCCGAGGCCCCCGTCAGCGACAAGGACACCCTGCTGACCGATTCAACGGCACAGGACTCGACGCTGGCCAAGAAGACCATCGCCAAGAAGGCCATGGCAGTAGCCCCGAAGGACTCTGCGCTGAAGCTGAAGATCAGCGTCCTGCCCAAGGAGCCCCTCGACAATCAGTGGTGGTACAACCCCGCCCAGCAGGTGGCCCGTCTGCTCATGTCGGTGCGCACCGTCAACATCTCGTATCGCAATCAGCGTTCCATGATGCTGCCCGGCTTCATGCCCAACATCGGCGACGCCTTCGGTCAGCGCACGGGTAACGTGCTGTCGCCAGGTCTCGACTTCGCCTTCGGCTTCAACGGCGACGGCTATCTCGACAAGGCCAAGGACAACGGATGGCTGCTGATGAACGACTCCGTGGCCACGCCCTCCACCAGCTCGTCCACCGAGGACCTGCAGCTGCGCGCCACCGTGGAGCCGCTGCGCGATCTGAAGATCGACCTCAACGCCTCGCGCACCATGAACCGCTCGCGCTCCGTACAGTTCATGTATGCCGGCTCCCCGACGACACAGAGCGGTACATTCAACATGACCACCATCAGCATCGGCTCTGCCTTCGAGGGCTTCGGCGACGCCAACAGCGGCTACCGCTCGGCAGCCTTCGACCGTCTGTGCTCACTGATACCCCAGATGCAGCAGCGCGTACAGCAGCGCTACGCTGCCCTCGGCAGTAAAGGCACCGTCAACCCCTACGGCGGCGACGTGCTCATACCCGCATTCCTCGAGGCCTACACCAGCGGCAACGGCGGTTCGCTCGACATCTTCCCAGCCCTCTCACGCCTGCTGCCCAACTGGTCGGTACGCTACGGCGGACTGTCGAAGATCACCTGGTTGGCCGACCGCTTCAAGAGCGTCAACATCAACCACTCCTACAAGTCCGTCTTCAGCATGGGCTCCTACAGTTCCTACAGCTCCTGGACACAGCTCGACGGCGACATGGGCTACATCGTTGCCACCGACGGCACCTCGACGCCCTCGTCGATGTATAACATCCCCACCGTCTCCATCCAGGAGTCCTTCTCGCCCCTCATCGGCATGGACGTGACGCTGCAGAACAACATGACCGTCAAGCTGGAGTATCGCACGACGCGCAACCTGAACCTCTCGATGACCAGCGTACAGCTGAACGAGAGCCGCTCGAAGGACTGGGTGGTTGGACTGGGCTACAAGCTCAGCGACTTCAACCTCTTCGGCATGGGTGGCACCAAGGGCAGGAAGGTGAAGGGCAAGAAGAGCAGCCAGTCCGGCCAGACGGCTAAGAACGACAGCAAGAGCAGCCAGTCCAGCTCGGCCAGGAAGGGTGGCGTCAACCACGACCTGAACATGCGTCTCGACCTCTCGCTGCGCAAGCAGGCAGCCATCACCCGCGACATTGCCAGCGGCGTCTCCTCAGCCAGCAGCGGCAACTCCGCCTTCAAGCTGTCCTTTGCCGCCGACTACACGCTGTCGCGCATGCTGACGCTCTCGGCCTACTACGACCGTCAGACCAACACCCCGCTGCTGTCGTCGAGCAGCTATCCGACGACCACGCGCGACTTCGGCCTTGCCCTGAAATTCTCGCTGACACGATAAAGAAAGAAGAATAGAAAAAAAGAAGATTGCCATCAAAGCGACGGCAATCTTTTTTTGTTTCCTTTATGTCTCTTTTCCGCTGACTCCTTACTTGTCGTAGGCGTGTACGGGGTAGTCGATGGTGTAGTGCAGCCCTCGGCACTCCTTGCGCTCCAGCGCCCAGCGGGTGATGAGGTAGCCGACGTTGATCATGTTGCGGAGCTCGCAGATGTCGCGGCTGGCCTTGACGCGCTTGAAGAGGCGCTCGGTCTCCTCGTAGAGCATGTCGAGACGGTCCCAGGCGCGATGCAGACGGAGGTCGGAGCGGACGATGCCCACGTAGTTGGCCATGATCTGGTTCACCTCGCGAACGCTCTGCGTGATGAGCACCTTCTCCTCGTTGGTCAGCGTTCCCTCGTCGTTCCACTCAGGCACCTTCTCGTTGAAGTCGTAGAGGTCGACATGTGCCAGCGAGTCCTTGGCAGCCGTGTCGGCATAGACGACGGCCTCGATGAGCGAGTTGGAGGCCAGGCGGTTGCCGCCGTGCAGTCCTGTGCAGGAACACTCGCCGAGGGCGTACAGTCGCTCGATGCTGGACTGTCCGTTGAGGTCGACCTTGATGCCGCCGCACATGTAGTGGGCAGCAGGGCGCACGGGGATATAGTCCTGGGTGATGTCAATGCCCATGGACAGGCACTTCTGGTAGATGTTGGGGAAGTGGTGGCGCGTCTCTGCCGCATCCTTATGGGTGACGTCCAGACAGACATGGTCCAGACCGTGGATCTTCATCTCCTTATCGATGGCACGGGCCACGATGTCGCGTGGTGCCAGTGAGAGACGCTCGTCGTACTTCTCCATGAAGGTCTCGCCGTTAGGCAGCTTCAGGATGCCGCCGTAGCCACGCATGGCCTCGGTGATGAGGTAGGCTGGGTGCGTCTCCTTGGGGTTATGGAGCACCGTCGGGTGGAACTGCACGAACTCCATGTCGGCCACCGTTCCCTTGGCACGATAGACCATTGCTATGCCGTCGCCCGTAGCGATGACGGGGTTCGACGTCGTCAGATAGACGGCACCGCAGCCGCCGGTACACATGACGGTGACCTTCGACAGGTAGGTATCCACCTTCTCGGTCTCGGGGTTCAGCACATAGGCACCGTAGCACTGGATGTTGGGCGAACGGCGCGTGACGCGCACTCCCAGGTGGTGCTGGGTGATAATCTCGACGGCGAAGTGGTTCTCCTTGACGTCGATGTCAGGGCAGTTGCGCACCGCTTCCATCAGGCCACGCTGAATCTCGGCACCCGTGTCGTCGGCGTGGTGAAGGATGCGGAACTCCGAGTGTCCGCCCTCACGGTGAAGGTCGAAGGTGCCGTCCTCCTTCTTGTCGAAGTTGACACCCCACTGCACTAGCTCCTGAATCTGTTCGGGGGCCTTGCGCACCACCTGCTCCACGGCTGCGCGGTCGCTGATGTAGTCGCCAGCAATCATCGTGTCCTCGATGTGCTTGTCGAAATTGTCAAGTTCCAGATTGGTCACCGAGGCCACGCCACCCTGGGCAAACGAGGTGTTTGCCTCATCGAGCGAGGTCTTACAGATCATGCACACACGTCCCTTCTTGGCACGCGCCACTTTCAAGGCGTAACTCATACCGGCAACGCCGGCACCGATAATCAAGAAATCGTACCTATAAACCATAATTATTACCTTTGACGATGCAAAAGTACGAAATAATTATGAAATCTGAATTGTGAATTATGAATTATTTTTGTAATTTTGCAGCCAAGATGAGAAAATATCTTTTTATACTGATATCCCTGTTCCTGTCGCTGGCTGTTGCAGCGCAGGACGAGACGGGCGCTGACGACAGCCTCAACGCCAGCGACAGCGTTGACAGCGACACCATCATCGTCATTCCTGCCGACACGCTGCCCTACCCTCAGAACATCCGCCACCTGCTCGACTCGCTCACGGCCCACAGCCGCACGCTGCGGCGCTCGCAACTGGGACTGATGGTCTACGACCTGACGGCCGACTCAGCCATCTACGTCTTCAACCACCAGCAGACCATGCGCCCCGCATCAACCATGAAGCTCGTGACGGCCATCACGGCCATCGACCGTCTGGGCGGCAGCTATCAGTTCCGCACACAGCTCTACTATAAAGGCCGCATTGCCGACCGCACGCTGACGGGCGACCTCTTCTGCGTAGGCGGCATGGACCCCCGCTTCGACGGCGACGACCTGCGAGCCTTCGTTGAGAGCGTGCGCCGACTCGGCATCGACACCATCCGCGGACAGATCGTGGCCGACCGCTCCTTCAAGGAGCCCGAGCTGCTGGGCGAAGGCTGGTGCTGGGACGACGACAACCCCGTGCTGACACCACTGCTGCTCAACCGCAAGGACAACCTCACGGCCCGACTGGCCGAGCAACTGCGCGAGAGCGGCATCATCGTAGAATCGACACTGACGGAAGGCACGCTGCCAAGCGGTGCCACCAGGATATGTGCCCGTACGCACACCATCGAACAGGTGCTGACACGCATGCTCAAGGACAGCGACAACCTCTATGCCGAGTGCATGTTCTACCAAGTGGCGGCAGCCGGCGGCAACCACCCCGCCAAGGCCAGTCACGCCCGCAGCGCCATCAACCGCCTCATCCAGAAAATCAAGCTCACGCCCTCGTCGTACAAGGTAGCCGACGGCAGCGGTCTGTCGCTCTACAACTACGTCAGCGCCGAGCTGCTCACCCGCCTGCTGCGCTACGCCTGGCGCAACAGCAACATCAGCGACTGCCTGATGCCAGCCCTGCCCATTGCCGGCATCGACGGCACCCTGAAGAGCCGCATGAAGGGCACTCCGGCAGCAGGCAACGTACGCGCCAAGACGGGCACGCTGACAGGCATCTCCAGTCTGGCGGGCTACTGCACAGCGGCCAACGGCCACGAGCTCTGCTTCACGATCATCAATCAAGGCGTTCTGCGCACCAACGACGGGCGCAGCTTCCAGGATGTCGTCTGCCGCATACTCTGTGGGAAATAATGGCTGCTACCAAGCGAGGGCGAACCCCGATGTGAGACATCAAAAAAAAACAAAAAGTCCGACAATCGTCGGACTTTCTTTATAGTAGGGACACCCGGGCTCGAACCGGGGACCTCTGCAATGTGACTGCAGCGCTCTAAACCAACTGGGCTATGCCCCTGACTATACAGGTGAATTTCAGAAATTCGCGTGCAAAGGTAATAATAAAATCCGATACCCACAAATAAATTCCCAATAATTCACACTTTTTTCTTCAACGCAATACGTTTCTCGGTTTTTCTTCGTATCTTTGCAAACGTTTTACAACTAACCATACACCTTATGAAGAAGATTTTTCTCATGACCATCGTGGCGTTTGCTACTATTATGTCGACATATGCCCAAACAACACAGAACCCCAAAGGCCTGTATCGCCTGAAACAGTTTATATACGAAGATGGTAGTACGGCACCACCAAACAATCGCGAGATGCCTGGCGCCATTCAGTATATCTATGCAGCCGATGCCGCAGGCCTGACCATCTTCTACTGGCCAGCAACCAGTCCGACGCAATGGGGAAGAATACAGATTGACATACGCGGAGGCAACCATCCCATACTTAACACTGGCGAGAAGCCGCAGGGACCCGATGGACATGGGACGCAGATATTCAACGTTGACGACCTGCAGTTCTACCACAAATGGTATAACAGCAGATGGCCAAGACTGAGCAACCTCAACGAGTTCATTACAGAAGTTTTCACGAAGGAGAACTTACAGTCGGAAATGGTGCAGACGCTCAACATACTTGAGGGCAAGACAGACACGAAGGGCAACAAGATTTATGGCTGGTGGTTCCGCGTCGCAGCCACATCCGCCCCAGACGGAACAGGAAAGCGGACCTCCATACCTGCCCTATGGAAAGCCTACAGCCCAGAGCAGTCATTGGTGGTCAGCCTTCTCGGCAACGGAAACGCACTGCAGTGTAACCCCACAAACACCGTTAAGTACGAAAACGACAGTCTGATATACGAGGTGGGGCATCCCTGCAACATCCATTGGCTAAACGACAACTGTCACGCCCTCACCTTCGTACAGGAGAATGGCAAACCCCTGACCGAGATCTGGGTAAGAAGTGGACTTCCCAAGAACTGGCAGAATATATTCAATACTGATTTCGAGACCTATCGGAATGCCACAGAATGTATTAAGGATGCAGTGAATGCTGCTACACAGGGAGGACTACAGGAGGCAGAAAAGCTCATTGCCGAGGCCATTGAGAAGGATGTGGACATCCAAGGGTTATGCATGGGAATAGATGCCATCGTTGCAGACCTGTTCACGAACAAGAAACAATACAATGAATGCATGACGCTCTGCGAACGACAGCTTCAGAATATCAATGACTATGTTGCCGCTGGTCACGAACACACCGGCAACTCCAAGATATTCGTCCATCAGATGGAAGTATTCAAGGCCGTCGCGACCTATCGCAGCGGTGACACAGAGAAAGGTAAGAAAATGATGGAGGAACGCCTCTCCATCATCGATAGCGAGATAGAGAAATACCGTGCAGTCAAAGGCATGGATAACTTTATCAACCTCTTATATTGTTGCAATCTGACGATGTTCGACATCGCCTACGATGCGCTGGGAGCTGACCGCACCCTGCTCTATCTCGACGCCCTGAATCTCATGGCCCCTGCCGTCACTGTTCCCAACAAATCCACCATCCTGCGATGTCGCGCCAATTGCTATCTTCTAAAAGGAGACAAAGAGAGTGCCGACAAGCTGCTGCAACAGGTCGAAGAACTGAGCAAACCATAATTTCTCTTGATAATCTTTGTCGTTTCAGAATTATTGCTTATCTTTGCGCTCAGATATCAATAAAACTGAAAACCATTATGAAGAAACTGATGATGGCCGTTATGGCCTTGTGTCTGATGTGCGCTTGCTCGGGTGAGCGCGAGTACATTAACTATCGCGGACTGTCGATGGGCATATCAGCCAAGCTGATGGCCGACTCACTGCAACAACAGGGACTGGCACTCGACACGGCCCACTCTGGCAGCGGCTCCTACGTATTGGCAGACACGCTGGCCAACAACTTTATGGTGACCGTATATCACCAGAACGACACCATCACCGACATTCTGGAGCAGTACACAGCTACCTACAACGACTCAACGGCAAACCTATGGCAGACCAAGCACGACGAATTCGAGAAGGAATACGGTTGGCCGAACATGCCGAAGCATGGCGACCTGCACAAGGAGGCCCTGTTTGAAAACGAGAAGGGTACAGTGGTGCTGATTCTGCTCAACACTTACTCACCTACTGTATCCATCCGCTACTCCGTGGCGACGACGCAGGACTAGTGGCAATCCACACCGCCACGTGAAAGGGGGAAAAATGTGAAACGTAAAAGAAAGGACTGGTATTATGCAGAAATTTGCTGACTTCATCCGCCGCATTGAGATAGACTCGCTCTGGAGCGGCAAGAAGCACATCGTGTGGAACCTGAACCCACATGTGAACATTCTGAGCGGCATCAATGGTGTAGGCAAAAGTACTATCCTGAACAAGGTGGTGCGCGGTTTGGCGGCTGGCGGCGAGTTTCCCTCGCATATGCTCAAAGGCGTAAAGCTGGAGGTTTTCCCCGAGGATGCCCGCTGGATTCGCTATGACATGATACGGTCTTTAGACTCCAATCTGCAGCAAACGCTCAACGAGAGTGAAGGCTTCATCCGCCAGACACTCTCGACACTGGCCGGTGTTGGCGGTGGCTCGCTGCTCGACGTACAGCTGTACAACCTGCAACGCAAGTATCTGGATTATCAGGTGAACATCGGTAACCGCATTATTGCCGAGTTGCAGCAAGGCAATACCGAGGCCGCCCAACGACTATCACAGCGCAAAATGCGCTTTCAGGACATTGTCGATGAACTGTTCCGAGATACGGGCAAGAAGATTGTGCGGACAGAGAACGAAATACGCTTCACACAGATTGGTGAGATACTGTTGCCCTACCAACTCTCGAGCGGCGAAAAACAGATGCTGGTCATTCTGCTCACGGTCCTTGTGGAGGACGACCAGCCCTATGTGTTGTTTATGGACGAGCCCGAAGTAAGCCTGCACATAGAGTGGCAGAAACGGCTCATCGACCTCTGTCTGGAACTGAACCCCCAAGTACAGATTATCCTGACAACCCACTCGCCCGCCGTTGTCATGAACGGCTGGGTGGATTCGGTGACGGAAGTCTCTGATATAGAGGTGAGAAATGACAGATAAAAAACGACAAAGGGATTGGCAAACCGTCTGAGAGATAATATCAATAGCCGCTATTTCGAGGCCGCCAACGCACTGGCCTCAAAGAAGGCACGACGCAGGATTGTAGCCTACGTTGAGAGTTATGATGACATCTATTTCTGGCGCACGGTGCTCAGCGACTTTGAGGATGACCACCGCTATTTCGAAGTGATGCTGCCATCGAAACTCAATCTGACGCGAGGCAAGAAGTCCGTATTGATGAATTTCCTTGAAGGCGAGCCATTGGGGCACGACATGATAGCCTGTGTCGATGCCGACTATGACTATCTGATACAGGGAGCCACCTATCAGTCACGTCGTGTACTGAGGAGCCCCTACGTCTTCCATACCTATGTCTATGCGATAGAGAACTACCAGTGCTATGCCCCATCGCTGCACAATGTTTGCGTAGCGGTGTCACTGAACGACCATCGTATCTTTGACTTTCGGCAGTACTTTGCAGAATTCAGCGAAGCGATATTCCCCTTGTTCGTTTGGTCCGTCATGCTGTATCGCAACGGACAATACCCGAAGTTCACCATTACCGACTTTAACCGCATTGCCGACCCCGGCGGTTTCAATGTGCAGAACCCGGAGCCATCGATACAGAACGTCAGACGCAAAGTTGGCACAAAGGTGCGCGATTTACAACGGCAGTTTCCTAATGCAAAGGACGAGTTCTTGAAGACAAAAGGCGACCTGCGTCAGCTTGGCGTAACACCCCAGACCACCTATCTCTATATACAGGGGCACCATTTGTTTGACACGGTGGTAACACCGATGCTGTCGAAAGTCTGCAACCTGCTGCGTCAAGAGCGCCAACAGGAAATCTATCTGGCCTCAGCTCACCGCACGCAAAAGCGCAATGAGATGTCGTGCTATGAGAATTCATTACAAGACGTCAAGGTGATGCTGAAGAAAAACAACGGTTACACAACAAGCGAACCCTTTCAACATCTACAGAGCGATATTCGCAATTATCTAAATAACAGTACTAACCTTAAAAGCGAGAAACAATGAAAAGTAAGAAAATTCTCCTTGGTCTGATGCTTCTATTGGGAGTTAGTCAGGCCTTCGCGCAGAACGATGTCCGTCTGCCGCAGCGTCCTAACCGTCCTGCCTACCATGACCACACACAGTTGGAAAGTGGCTTCTGGTGTGCTGTTGAAGCCCAGGGTGGCAGCAGTATCCTGTTTGACAAGAGAAATGCCGTACGTGCCGGTGTCTCTGTTGTCGGTGGCTACATGTTCAACGAGTTCATAAAAATCGGTATGGGTCTGGGCGGCAACTGCTATCTGACTCACAACGACGTGATGCGCGACAACAGCGTAGCGTGGACGATGCCTCTTTATGTTGACCTGCGTGGTAACTTTGCCTCTCAGGATGTACGCAACTGCGTACCCTACTGGTCAGTAGATTTCGGCGCAGCCATTAACGATGGTGTATTCATTTCGCCGACCATCGGTCTGCGTTTCGGCGAGACTCGTAACTCATGGTTGCTCGGTCTGAGCTATACGGTCAGTCAGATTGATAACAACAAGTCCCGCGACTATCCGGCTACAGTCGGCTTCGCATCATTGAAAGTCGGTTTCGAATTCTAATCTAAAGAAGAACTATCATGAAAATAATCAGAACTATCCTTGTGGGCTGCCTCGCACTGATGGCACTGCCCATGCAGGCCCAGCAGGCCTCTTTTCACAAGCAGGGTGTTGAGTGCTTAGGTATTGAACAGGACGGCTCCCAGACGTTGCGCGTCACCGGCCAGGGACGCAACAAGGCCGATGCCGAGGAGCAGGCCAAGAAAGATGCCGTCTATGCCGTCATCTTCGAAGGTATCCGCAGTGGTGCCGGTGGTTGCGACATGCGTCCGCTGATCTATGAGACTGATGCCCGTCGCAAGTACGAGGACTACTTTGATATCTTCTTCATGGACAAGGGCGAGTACTCCAAGTATGTTTCTATGGCAGATGCCCGCCGTGGTTCCAAGAACAAAGCGAAGAACAAGTACTTCAAGAGCTATCGTCTGACGGTACGCGTGTTACGCGCAGAGTTGAAGGCACGTCTAATGGCCGACAACGTCATAAAACCGAAGAAAGACTGATAACAATAAAGTCTGGAGACTTCAAGATGGCCTCCAGACTTTTTTCTTTACCTATTTCTTTTTCTCTTAGTTTTCTTTCCAGAACGAACGTGTGAAAAGCACCAGCACGGTCATAATTTCCAGACGTCCCATGAGCATCAGCAGACAGAGCGTCCACTTGATATAGTCGGGCAATAAAGCCCACGAGATGGATGGTCCAACCTGATTTGCCAAATCAGGACCAACGTTGCTGACGCTACTCAGGGCGATGACGACAGCATTGGTGTTGTCAATACCAGCCACAATCATGATGGTGACCGTCACCAGCACCATCAAGATGGTCAGCGAGAAGAACGCCAAAAGTGACACTAACTTAGCCTGAGGAATGTTCTGGCCATTGATTTTCACAGGCAACACGGCATTGGGATGCAGAATCTGCCGGAAGTTGTTACGCACTACCTTCAGAATCATCACACTGCGTACACACTTGAAGCCGCCACTGGTACTGCCAGCACATGCCCCCAGGTACATAATAGCTCCCAGAATTATCCACGTCATGTGTGGCCACAATCCCACCTCGTCATTGAACATACCTGTCGTCGTGACGAATGACACAACTTGGAACAAGGCATTGCGGAAAGCATGTTCCAAATCATATCCCATACGTGAGACCAACAGGTACATAATCCAAAGCGTCGCACTGGCAACAACGAAGATATAGAACTTGAATTCCGAATTCTTCAACAGGGCAGAGAACCTCATCTTCACCGCCACCATATATAATAATGTAAAATTGACTCCCGAGAGAAACTGGAACAGGATACTGACATAGTCGACGGAGGCCGAATGGAAGAACTGGAGACCATTGTTATGAATAGAGAAACCGCCCGTGGCCGTTGTCGTCATGGAGTAGTTGGTTGCCTGAAACCAGTCCATGCCCGCCAACCAAAAGGCCAAAACGCAACAGACAGTCAGCAATAGATAGACTGACCATATCCATTTGGCATTGGTCGTCAGACGGGGATGCATCTTGGCACGGATAGGTCCAGTAGCCTCAGCAGCAAACACCTTCACGCTACCACCAACGAGCGACGGCAGGATGGCGATGGTGAAGAACACAATTCCCAATCCGCCTATCCACTGCATCAGCGAACGCCAGAAGAGAATGCCATGCGGCAGACTCTCCAAATTGCCGATGATGCTGGCTCCCGTCGTCGTAAAGCCCGACATCGTCTCGAAGAACGCGTCTGTCACGTTGTTGATGGAACCGTGTATGAGGAATGGGAACATGCCGAAGAACGAGAAGATAACCCATGCCGCCGTCACCACCACATAGGCATCACGCCGACTGAGCGCGTTCTCCGCCTTACGTCCCAAAGCCAAAAAGAGGAAGCCGCAGCCCGCCGTCAGCGCAATAGACAGCAAGAAGGCAAGCATATCGTCCTCATCAGCCCACAACGCGATGCCCAGACACCATGTCATGAAGAACGCCTCAATGAAGAGCAGCGAACCAATGATTTTCCATATAATGCGGAAGTTAACCATATTCTAAGAGGTGAGTGGTGAGAAGTGAGAGGTTAGAAGAGGCTCGTTTTCTTGAAGTATTTCTCGATACTCTTCAATTTCTGTTCGTGGCAGAACACCATAACGGTGTCGCCAGCCTGAATTTGCGAATTACCATTGACGAGCATACCTACGCCGTCGCGTACCAATCCGCCAATGGTGGCACCGAAAGGCAAGCCGAGGTCTTTCACCGCATTACGGGTGACACGTGAGCCTTCAGCAGCCACGAACTCGGCCACATCGGCATCGACAAGCATCAGCGACCGCATATTGTGGACGTCAGCACGTAGCATCATCTGGAAGATGCGACTGGCGGCAATGGTCTTTTTGTTGATAATGGTGCCGATATCGAGACTCTCGGCCATGGACACATAGTCGAGATTCTCAACCATGGCAATGGTCTTGCGCACGCCCATCTTCTTGGCCGACAGACAGGCCAGGATATTCGTTTCGGCATTTCCCGTCAGAGCCACGAAGGCCTGCGTATTACGGATGCCTTCCTCCTGCAACAGTCCCATGTCGCGGCCATCACCATGAATGACCATAGCCGGGTTGTCCTCCAACAGTTGGTTCAGGCGTTCGCAGCGGGCAGCATCCTGCTCGATAATTTTCACATGCATATAATCGGGAGTCGTCAGTGCAGCACGTACGGCCGATTTGCCGCCTCCCATGATGATGACGTTCTGAACGTCAGTATAGTGTTCCTTGCCTACAATCTTACGGATATAGGGGATATAGTCCTTCGTTGTCATAAAATAGGCCAGATCATTGACCTTCAGCACATCCAGACCGCCAGGGATGATGGTTTCGTCACCTCGTTTGATGGCTACCACATGATAAGGATCGTTAGGACCGCTAAGGTCCTTCAATGGCTGGTTCAGAATCTCTGCCTGCTCACGCAGTTTGATGCCCAACAGCACCAATGCCCCGTTGTGCACATCCCAGCGCTGACGTACCCATGACATCTTCAGGCCGTTGACAATATCGATGGCGGCAAAAACCTCTGGATAGACCAGTGAGTCGATGCCCAACGAGCGAAACAACTCTTGGTTCTGTTGTGACAGATATTCGTAGTTGTCAATACGCGCCACCGTCTTTTTTGCCCCCAACGTATGAGCCAGAATGCAGCAGTTGATATTGATAGTCTCTTCTGTGGTGACACCAACGAAAAGGTCGGCATTCTGCACTCCAGCATCTTTCAGCGCCTGGATACTGGTAGGCGATGCCTGAAGTGTCATCACGTCGTATTCGGCAACAACGGCTAAACGATCCTCATACTCATCGATGAGGACGCAATCCTGCTTCTCGCCTGAGAGAAGGCGGGCCAGATGGATTCCAACGGCGCCAGCGCCAGCAATAACAATCTTCATATTCTTAAGTGTTGGGTGTTAGTTGATTGCATATAGCTTTGATGATACTCTCCTTGTCGAGTCCAACAATCTTCTGGAGTTCTGCCACCGTGCCATGCTCCACAAACTCGTCATCAGGCAGTCCGAGGCGTTTTATCTGGGGATGGTAGCCATGATCGTTCATCCACTCCAATACAGCGGAACCGAGACCACCGTTGCGTACACCATTCTCAACGGTGACGATGCGGCTGAACTTGCGTCCAACCTCGTCGAGAATACTCTCATCCAGCGGTTTTAGGAAGCGCATGTCATAGTGCGCAACAGACCATTGTCCATTGTCGTTTGTCAACTGATCTATAGCCGCAACGACATCGTTGCCGATAGGGCCGATACTCAGCACGGCGACATCATTGCCGTCGCGCAGTTTACGTCCCGTTCCAGCCTTGATTTCCTCCAACGGACAACGCCAATCCTGCAGCACACCACCACCACGCGGATAGCGGATAACGAATGGTCCCTTGTCGGGCAGTTGTGCCGTGTACATCATGCGTCGCAATTCGTGCTCGTCTAACGGTGAGCAAATGGTCAAATTAGGAATAGGACGGAGAGCTGCCAAGTCGAAGGCACCATGATGCGTCGGACCGTCTTCTCCAACTAGTCCGGCACGGTCCAGACAAAGCACGACGGGCAGTTTCAGAAGTGCCACATCGTGAATGATATTATCATAGGCACGCTGTGCAAAAGCCGAATAGATGTTGCAGAAAGGCAGCAGACCATCCTTGGCCATTCCTGCCGAGAAAGTAACAGCATGTCCCTCGGCAATGCCGACATCGAAGACACGACAGGGCATCTTCTCCATCATGATGTTCATCGAACAGCCAGTAGGCATCGCTGGCGTCACGCCAACGATACGTGGGTTCTGCTCTGCCAGCTCCAGCAGCGTGTGACCGAATACGTCCTGATACTTTTGCGGTTTCGATGGGTCACGGTCCACGATACGCTCTCCCGTCTCAGGGTCAAACTTGCCCGGAGCGTGCCATGTCGTGACATCACGCTCAGCCGGTGCGTAACCGTGTCCTTTCTTTGTATGCAGATGTAACAGTCGCGGTCCTTTCATATCCTTCAACTGCTGAAGGATGCGCACCAACTCCTTGACGTTATGACCATCAAAGGGACCGAAGTAGCGGATGTTCATGCCATCAAAGATGTTCTGCTGATGCGAGATGGCGCTCTTGATGGCATTCGACAGGCGCTGGATACCATGCTTGCGGTCATCGTTCAGCAAGCCCTTGCTGTGCAGCCAGCGCGAAGCCTTGAACTTAATCCGGTTATATGTCTTGTTGGTGTTCAGGTTCAACAGATACTGACGCATACCGCCTACGGCACGGTCTATCGACATGTCGTTATCGTTTAGGATAATCAGCAGATCGTTAGGACTTGACGACACATTGTTCAGTCCCTCGAAGGCCAGACCGCCTGACATAGCACCATCGCCGATGACCGCCACCACGTGGCGTCCCTCGTTGCCGGTTTTCTTGGCCGCAATAGCCATACCAAGAGCCGCCGAGATGCTGTTCGATGCATGTCCGCAGGCAAAACTGTCGTACTTGCTCTCCTGTGGCGACGGGAACGGACGCAGACCGCCCAGTTTGCGGTTCGTAGAGAACTGCTCACGTCGTCCTGTCAGGATTTTATGGCCGTATGCCTGATGGCCGACATCCCAGACGATGCGGTCTTCTGGCGTATCAAATACATAATGAAGCGCCGTTGTCAGTTCCACCACACCGAGGCTCGATGCCAGATGGCCAGGATTCACTGACAGCTCATTGACGATGTCTTTGCGCAACTCATCGCACAACTGTGGTAGCTGTTCCACCTTCAAGCGGCGCAAGTCATCAGGATATGTAATGCTACTGAGTAGCTCTAGATTATTCTGTTCCACAGATAATAGGTCATTTGGGTGCAAAGGTACATAAAAATTAAGAATTAAGAATTAAGAATTAAGAATTATTTCGCACACTCTCCTAAAAAAATATGAATTATGAACCATGAAATTAGAATTTTTCTGTACCTTTGTGCCCTGTTATGAAGTATGCAATCATCGGAACAGGAGCTATCGGAGGCTATTACGGCGCCCGATTGGCACAGAGCGGACAGGAGGTGCACTTTCTGCTGCATAGCGATTATGACTACGTAAAAGAGCATGGTCTGCAGGTGGACTCGTGCGACGGATCATTCCATTTGGACCATATCAATGCTTATCGTACGACCAGCGACATGCCGGCCGTCGATGTGGTGCTTGTATGCTTGAAAACTATTAACAATCATCTGCTCGATACACTGCTACCGCCCCTACTCCCATCATCCAACACCAGCCACCCATCACCCGTCGTGGTACTCATCCAGAACGGCATTGGCGTCGAGGCTGACGTTGAGAGCCGTTTTCCCGGTATCCAGTTGGTGGCCGGACTGGCGTTTATCTGTTCTGGCAAAACGGAGCCCGGACGTGTAAACCATCAGTGCTACGGACATATCAACTTTGGCAACTACTCCTGTCGCGACGAGGTTCGTATGCAGGCTCTGCTCGACGAGTTCAATGCTGCCGGCATCAAGGCCGGACAGGTGGAATACGAGGAGGCGCGATGGAAGAAAGCCGTTTGGAATATGCCCTTCAATGGCATGACCGTTGCCTTGAACACACAGACCGATCTGTTACTAAAAAATCCGGACACCCGACAACTGATTTACGACCAAATGATGGAGGTCATCGGTGCTGCCCGTCATCTCGGTGTTACAGGCATTGATGCTTCGTTTGCCGACCTGATGATTCAGATGACTGACGAGATGACGCCTTACTCGCCATCGATGAAACTCGACTTTGATTTCCATCGCCCAATGGAGATACATTATCTATATACACGCCCGATAGAAATTGCCCGCAGAGCAGGCTTTAGGATGCCGAAACTGGAAATGCTGGAAGCCGAGCTAAAATTCTTGTCGAAAAACTTGTAGGTTACATATTTTCTTCATATATTTGCACGCAGAAGTAAGCGAAGCCTGGCTTCCGTTACTGCTAACCACATATATGAAGTATATTACACTACCTGATACTCAGGACCATAACCTTTCGTTCTATCTGGCTATGGAGGAATTTGTGGCCAGACAATTAGATGAGCCTGACGCATTCTTTATGTGGCAGGTGGCTCCCAGCGTTATCTTTGGACGCAATCAGGTAGTAGCCGCCGAGGTCAATCTCGATTATTGTCGTGAGCACGGCATACGGGTGTATCGCCGTAAGAGCGGTGGTGGCTGTGTCTATGCCGACCGCGACAACGTGATGCTGTCGTTTATAACTACCGGCAATGACGTGGGCTTCGCCTTCAACCGCTTCGTCAATATGGCCCTATTGGTGCTGCGTAAAATGGGCATCGAGGCAGTCGGCACCAGTCGCAACGACATTCTCATCGGAGAGCGCAAAGTCTGCGGTACGGCCTGCTATCGTGTGGGCAACAGGAGTATTGTGCACAGTACTCTTCTCTATGACACGAACATGGCGCACATGCTCAGTGCCATCACCCCCGGGCCGGAGAAACTTCAGCAAAAGGGTATTCAGAGCGTACGTCAGCGCATTACGCTACTGAAAGACCACACGGCGCTGAGTCTGGAGGAAGTAAAGGCGCTTATCCGCGAGACGCTCTGTCAGGGCGAACACCTACTGACACCTGAGGACATCAGCGAGATAGAGCATATCGAGCAGTCATACCTTCGCAACGAATTTATCAACCAATTATAAAACTACTATCTAAACATGGCAATCAAACAAGAACTGGAATTGAAAGTGAAGCGCACTTGTCTGTACGACAAACATGTGGCGCAAGGCGCAACAATGGTGGAGTTTGGCGGCTTCGACATGCCCCTACTCTATCAGAGCAGTATTCTGCAAGAGCACCAAGCCGTCAGAGAGCACGTCGGACTGTTCGATGTATCACACATGGGCGAGGTGACCGTGAAGGGAAAGGACGCAGAGCGCTATGTACAGCATATCTTTACAAACAATGTAGCGAACATGCCCGTAGGAAAAATTCTCTACGGCATGATGTGCTACGAGAACGGTGGTACTGTCGATGACCTTCTGGTCTATAAGCTGGGCGAGAACGACTTCTTCCTCGTCATCAACGCCGCCAACATCGACAAGGACTGGGCATGGATGCAAGAGAACGCCAAAGGGTTCGATATCGACCTACAGAACCGCTCAGACTACTACGGACAAATCGCCGTGCAAGGTCCAGAGAGCGAGGACGTGATGGAACGCGTGCTGGGGCTGCCCTGTAAGGAACTGATGTTCTATACTTGCAAAACTATTCTCTCACCTCTCACCTCTCACCTCTCACCTCTTGAGATTATTATCTCCAGAACAGGTTACACCGGTGAGGACGGCTTCGAGGTCTATGGCTCCCATGACTTTATTCGCGACTGCTGGGACAAGTTGATCGCCGCAGGCGTTCAGGCCTGCGGATTAGGTTGTCGCGATACCTTGCGTTTTGAGGTGGGACTGCCGCTCTATGGTGACGAGCTATCAGAGACCATCACCCCCATTATGGCTGGTCTCGGTATGTTCGTCAAACTGGACAAGGAGGAGTTCATCGGCAAGGAAGCTCTCGCCAAACAGAAGGTCGAGGGACCTGCGCAGAAGCTTGTGGGTATCGAGCTCTTCGACAAGGCAATCCCCCGTCACGGCTACACCGTATTGAACATGGAAGGCGAGCCTATCGGCGAAGTAACGACAGGCTATCATGCCCTGTCTGTCGATAAGAGTATCTGCATGGCACTTGTCAATGCCGAGTACGCCAAGCTGGACACCGAGGTACAGATACAAATCCGCAAGAAGGTGTTCCCCGGAAAGGTTATCAAAAAGCAATTCTACCAGAAGAGCTACAAAAAATGAAAGAATGAGAAAATGAAAAAATGAAATATTAACAACAATGAAAAGATGAATGTATATGATGAACGGTTTTCATTCTCTCATTTCTTCATTTTTTCATTATAAAAAAAATAGTTATGGCAAAAGTATTGGAAGGACTCTACTACTCGGAGTCGCACGAATATGTAAGAGTAGAAGGTAACTATGGTTTCATCGGTATCACCGACTATGCTCAGAATGCACTGGGTAACGTGGTGTATGTGGATATGCCCGATGTGGACGACGAGGTGACGGCTGGTGAGGAATTCGGTGCCGTGGAGAGCGTTAAGGCTGCCAGCGACCTGTTCTCGCCCGTCAGCGGAACGGTTGTAGAGGTGAACGAAGCATTGGAGGACCAGCCGGAGCTCATCAACCAGGATGCTTTCGAAAACTGGATTGTCAAGGTGGAGCTCAGCGATAAGAGCGAACTCGATTCGCTGATGGATGCCAAAACGTATGCTACGTTTTGTGAAAAATAAAAAAATGAAAGAATGAAAAAATGAAGAGTGTATGACCCATGACAATCTTCTGTATGAATTAAGCAAAAAGTTTGCTCTACGAATAATCAAACTCTATTCCTATTTGACAGATGAGAATCATGAATTCATTATGTCAAAGCAAGTATATAGGAGTGGGACGAGTGTTGGTGCAAATATCGCAGAAAGTATGAATGCACAGAGTCGTGCAGATTTCATTAGCAAATTGAGCATTTCTTTGAAAGAAGCAACAGAAACGAAGTATTGGCTGGAATTATTACATGAATCAGATCATATTAACGACGCGCAGTTTAACTCTATTGTAAATGATTTGAATATCATACTTGGCACATTAGTTAACACAATAAAGAGTACGAAACAAAGTGAAAGAGATGAATAACTTTCATTATTTCATTGTTTCATTATTTCATTTTTAATATGTTTAAATACTTTCCCCATACAGAGGACGACCTGAAGGCGATGCTAGAGACAGTCGGGGTAAAAGACCTCGCTGCACTCTATGCTCAGATTCCAGAGGACATCCGCTTCCGAGGAGATTACGACATTCCTTCGGAGATGAGCGAGATGGAGGTGCGCGACACCTTTGCAAAGGTCGGTTCACTGAATAAGCAACTGACGTGCTTTGCCGGCATGGGCGTGTACGACCACTATACGCCGTCTGTCATCCCCCAACTATTACAGCGTTCTGAGTTCCTGACCTCCTACACCCCGTATCAGGCCGAGATTTCGCAAGGCACGCTGCACTATATCTTTGAGTACCAGTCGATGATGACCGAACTGACAGGTATGGATATCAGCAACGCCTCGCTGTACGATGGTACCACCGCTGCCGCCGAGGCTATGATGATGGCAGTGGCTGCCGGCAAGAAACAGAATAAGGTTCTCGTATCAGCAACCATCAATCCAAAGACACGTGAGGTCCTCGACACCTACGCCCTGCATCAGGGTATCGAACTGGAAACGATTCCCCAGCAAGACGGTGTTACTTCGAAGGAAAACCTCGAAGCACAACTGGCTGAAGGAGGCGTGGCTGGCGTGATAGTCCAACAGCCCAATGTCTTCGGTATTGTTGAGGACTACACGGGCTTTGCTGATGCCTGTCACGAACAGAAGGCACTCTTCATCATAGACAGTGTCGCTGCCGACCTCGCCGTGCTGAAGACTCCTGGCGAGTGGGGCGCTGACATCGCTGTGGGCGATGGTCAGTCGCTGGGCATCCCCATGCTGTTTGGTGGCCCTTATGTGGGTTATATGTGCTGTACGGAGAAGCTCATCCGTAAGATGCCGGGGCGTATCGTCGGTATGACGAAGGATAATCGCGACCAGCGTGCCTTCGTGCTGACGTTGCAGGCTCGCGAACAGCATATCCGTCGTCAGAAAGCCACCTCTAATATCTGTTCTAACCAGAGTCTGATGGCACTCTTCGTCACCATCTATTGTTCGCTGATGGGTAAGCAGGGACTCAAGGAGGCAGCTCAGCTTTCCTACGCCGGTGCCCACTACCTGTGGGACGAGCTCAAGAAGACGGGACGTTTCCGATTGGTTTACGACCAGCCGTTCTTCAATGAGTTCTATGTAAAGTACGACGGCGATGTCGATACGCTCTATCAGCGCTTCATCGAAGCCGGTTTCCTGGTTGCCAAAATGGACGATGGTCTCGTCTTCGCTGTGACTGAGAAGCGTACGAAAGAAGAAATTGATAACCTCGTAAAGATTGCTGCCCTATGAATAATCGACTATATGGAAACCTGATTTTTGAGCTCTCGAAAGAGGGACGTAGGGGTTACAGCCTGCCAAGAAACAATTTTGGCAATTACGAGATTCCCGCTTCTATGCAGCGTACGGAGGAGGCTCAGTTGCCTGAGTGCGACGAGCTGACGGTGGTGCGCCACTACACAAACCTGTCGAACAATAACTTCGGCGTTGATACGGGCTTCTATCCGCTGGGCTCCTGTACTATGAAGTACAATCCCAAGATCAACGAGGAGATGGCTGCCCTGCCGCAGTTCCAGGACCTGCATCCGATGCAGCCTGCCGAGACGGTGAAGGGCGCATTGGCATTGGTTGCTCTTTTGGAGCAGTCGCTCTGCAAGCTCACGGGCTTGGCGCACTTCACCTTTAAGCCCTATGCTGGTGCACATGGTGAATTGACGGGCTTGATGACCATCGACAACTACCACCGTTCGCGTGGCGATATGCAACGTAAGAAGGTGGTGGTACCCGACAGTGCCCACGGCACGAACCCCGCTTCGGCTGCAGTCTGCGGTCTGGAGATTATTGAGGTGAAGTCGAATGCCGAAGGTCAAGTCGATCTGGAAGATCTGGAACATCTCGTCACAGCAGAAGGCCCCAACATCGCCGCTATGATGATGACCAATCCCAACACCCTCGGTCTCTTTGAGACACAGATACCTGAGATTGCGAAGCTCATCCACGACTGCGGCGGTCTGATGTACTACGACGGAGCCAACCTGAACCCCATGCTGGGTGCCTGTCGTCCTGGCGATATGGGCTTCGACGTCATGCATATCAACTTGCACAAGACCTTCTCCACGCCTCATGGCGGTGGCGGTCCTGGTGCCGGTCCTGTAGGCGTTCGCGAAGGACTGCAGGACTTCTTCCCCGTAGTGTCGCCCTATCACGGCAATTTCGGCGTGATGATGCGTGCCTATGCCTATATCCTCTCATTAGGCCGTGAGAACGTGAAGCTCGTTGGACCGCTGGCCGTCCTTAATGCCAACTACATCAAGGAGAGTCTGAAGGATGTCTATGAGTTGCCTATTGATACCACGTGCTGTCATGAGTTCGTGTTCGATGGTCTCAAGGACAAGAGCACGGGTGTCACCACGATGGATGTCGCCAAGCGCTTGCTCGACTATGGTTATCATGCGCCTACCATCTACTTCCCGCTGCTCTTCCACGAGTCGCTCATGGTTGAGCCCACGGAGAACGAGTCAAAGGAAACACTCGACGGCTTCATTGCTGTGATGCGACAGATTGCCGAGGAGGCGAAGACTAATCCCGACGAGGTGAAGTCGGCTCCACACACCACACCCATCGGCCGCGTCGATGATGTGCTGGCAGCCAAGCATCCTGTTGTGACGTTCCGTCAACTTCAGGCGGAAGCCCAATTATGAATTATGAATCGTGAACTATGAATTTTAGCACAGATCTCATCATCATCGGTGCGGGCCCTGGTGGGTACCGTGCCGCTGAATATGCTGCTAAGCAGGGTTTGAAGGTCACCATCTTCGAGGGTGGTGACGTTGGAGGCACCTGTTTGAATGTTGGCTGCATACCCACGAAGACCTACGTTCACAGCGCCACGTTTGAGGAGGCCCGCGAACGGATGGCACAGGTTGTGACGCAGCTTCGTCAGGGCGTAGAGGGCATTCTTTCGCACCCCAACATCACCCTCATCCGTGAGAAGGCAGAATTTGTTGACAGTCATACGGTACAGTCTCTCACCTCTCACCCCTCACCTCTCACCTCTAAGAATATCATCATCGCCACAGGCTCTGAGACGAAATGGCTGCCCATCAAGGGACTTGACGATCCGCGTGTGGTTGACTCTACTGGACTTCTGAACCTCGACACCCTTCCCAAGCGCCTTGCCATCATTGGTGCCGGCGTTATCGGTATGGAGTTTGCCTCGGTGTTCAATCGCTTTGGCTCTGAGGTCACGGTGATTGAGTACCTGAAGGAGTGTCTGCCGGCCTTGGATGCTGATATCGCCAAGCGTCTTCGCAAGACGCTTGAGAAGCAGGGCGTCGTCTTTAAGATGAAGACCGCTGTGGAGAATGTTGCTGATATCGATGCCGACGTCATCCTCATGGCAACGGGGCGCAAGCCGCGTACAGAAGGTTTGAACCTTGAAAAACCCGGCATCTCCCTCGCCCCCAACGGGGCCATCCCTGTTGATGACAATTTTCAATTGTCACCTCTCACCTCTCACCTCTCACCTCACACCTCTCATGTATATGCCATCGGCGATGTGAATGGCCGTCAGATGCTGGCACATGCTGCAGAGATGCAGGCCGTGCATGCTGTGAACCATATCCTCGGCATACAGGACGGCATCCGCTTCGACATCATGCCCGCAGCTATCTTTACGACACCAGAAGCAGCCTGCGTAGGTCCTACGGAAGACCAGCTGAAAGAGCTGGGCACTGCCTACGAATGCAAGAAAGCGTTTTGGCGTGCCAACGGCAAAGCCCTCGCGATGAACGAGACAGAGGGTATGCTGAAACTCTTCATCTCACCTCTCACCTCTGACCTCTCACCTCATGAGACTCCAGGTCTCATTTTGGGCTGTCATGCCTTTGGTGCCCACAGTGCCGACATGGTTCAGGAGGTCAGTGCCCTGATGTGCCGTAATACCACTGTTGCCCAGCTACGCGACATGGTGCACATCCATCCAACTCTCAATGAGATTCTGAGGACAGCAGCTGAACAATGAAACGTCATACTTGGCTACACGGTCATAGCAGTGACCGTGTAGCCAACGCTGATGACAGCATCAAGGTAGTAAAGCGTAACTTCCAGGTTCTGTGTTTTCACTTCTAATGCACCATGCTGAGTGGTATGTCGGATTTTCCGACATACCTTTTCCTTTTCCAATTCTCCTTCCTTATAAAATATTCGAAATATGCTCTGTTATCGTTGATCTGCCCTTACCGTACAGTTTCTCTATTTCGTTTTCCATATCCCGTTTTGTTTGCAACAAGATAATCAATTACAGGCATATATGCAAAATGTATGCGGAATAATTTGCATATCTCAGACAATATCCCCTTCCTTTTTTTGCGAGCAAGGCCCGGAACAAACTTATAAAAAGATTTGTTAGTCCTCTAGGAAAGGAAGTCTTTCCTCAATTTCTTCGCGACAAACAAAGCAATCCGTCTGGCAATCTTCTGCCCTTACAATATCGGGAATCTTTCTTTTGTATGTAGCAAATACGTTTCTATCCTCAATCTCTTCGCGACGAGCTTTGCTGATTTCTGCAAACTTTTCTTCTTGCTCTATACCAAGAAACCTGCGTCCAAGAAAATTAGCAGCGATACCAGTAGTACTGCTCCCTGCAAATGGATCAAGAATCCAAGCTCCAGGTTTTGTCGATGCCATAATGATACGACTCAACAAGCCTAATGGTTTCTGAGTAGGATGCTTCGTGCACTTTTTCTCCCAAGGAGCAATAGCAGGCAAACGCCACACATCTGTCATCTGCGTGTCGCCATTGATATGTTTCATCAACTCATAGTTGTAGTAGTGCGCCACTTTCTCTTTCTTTCTTGCCCAGATGACAAACTCCGTCGAATAAGTGAAGTAGCGGCAAGAAATATTAGGTGGTGGATTTGTCTTTGCCCAAGTAATGACATTCAGAATTTTATATCCTAACTGCGTCAGGCAATTGGCAACAGAGAAAATGTTGTGGTATGTGCCGGAAATCCAAATTGTGCCATTATCTTTCAGCTTCTCTCTGCAAAGCGAGAGCCATTTCAGATTGAAAGCGTTGATATCATCCTGAGACATACTTTTATCCCATTCTCCTTTGTCAACACATACCACCTTTCCACTCTGCACGCTGATACCACCACTCGACAAGAAATATGGCGGGTCTGCAAATATCATGTCGAACTTGAAGTTGAACTGTGGCAGCAACTCAAATGTATCGCCATGAAGCAGGTTAAAATCGTGGTTGGGTGATTTGTAAAAAGGCTTTATCACAGTTCAGAGCGTAATAACGACACGAAATCTTGAATGTTCGTCAGATTATACACATAAGGGATTTCTTCGTATGCTTCTTTGAAGGAACCAACACCATCCCATCCTTTACCATCTGTTATCCAAACAAATTTATACCCACCTATACCATTAATCTTCGGAGATAATTCAGAATAGGCGCGTGCTACTTCGCTTGGCTTAGACCCTCCGCCCTTTGAGTAGAAATTCACTTCAATTAGATATGTCTGTTTCTTGGTTTTAATAACGAAATCAAATCGTTTAATATCCTTGCCTAGTACAGCTTTTACATCTGGGAGATATTTACACTGTACCTCTTTCTCGCACGGTATGCCATTTTTGACAAAAATATCATGTACCCAGTTTTCCATCACATGGCCACTTCTGTTTTTTCTAGCATTTGAATCAAGACCCGTCTCTACTCCAAATACATAGTCAACAAGATTCTTTATCTCACGACTTTGGAAAACCTTTGACAAACCTGTTCCATTCAAGAATTCAAGAACTCCTTCAACAGTAGTAAAGAGTTCTTTGATTGGACGAGCTGTTTTATCAGGCAATAAATACATTTTCTCATCTTTTCGCCTTGTGGCAATAAGGATATCAAGCACTTGGAAAACCTGAGGATCCTTATTCCATAGCAAGTTAACTGCCTCTGAAAAATTCTCCTTTCCAATAAGGTAATTGAGTGTATTTAGATTTATAGCAATCTCTTCAACATTCTGTTGAATCTTCTCGAAATCACAATAGAAATCGAGCGTTGCATTCGTCTCATAGAGTTGAGACATAAATAGATTAAAATCCTTATTCATAGTTCTTGATTAATAGTTCTGTTAGTTTTCCTCTCTTTTCCGGATTGGCATTGATGAATCGAGAGGCATAGACACGTTCAATCCGAAAGTCCTTGTATAGTTCCTCGAAAAAAACGTCTTCAGGATTCTTGGCAGAGCAATCTGCATTGCTTTCCATCCATAGGCATCCTCTTGCAGATAGTTGATAACAAAAAGCAGCTAATGCTCTCTGATCATCATCATTGAAATCACCTTTGGCATACGCTGTAAAACTCGATGTGGCATCCAAAGGACGATAGGGAGGATCAATATATACAAAAGTGAGGCCATCAATGTACTTTATAGTCTGGGCGTAATCACCTTGACATATCTCTACTTGTGCAGATTGTAATAGTTGGCTGTCTGCTCTCAACAGTTTTGCATTGCAAATGGTTGGATTGGCGTATTTGCCAAAAGGCACATTAAACTGGCCCTTGCGATTCACCCGATACAAGCCATTGAAGCATGTTTTATTCAAGAATATCAGTTGAGATGCCCGTTCTATATTGTCACCGATATGTTGGTTATATCGCTCACGAACCTCATAGAACATCTCACTCCGACCCTCTTGGTCTGTTATGGCCAAATAGTCTTTCTCTAATCTGTCGAGTTTCGCAATCAAGGCTTCAACATCGTCTTTGATAATCCGATAGGTAAGAATCAAATCCTCATTGACATCATTGATGACAGCCTTCCTGATGTTGCCGAAATGCTGCAACATATAGAAAAGCATAGCCCCACCACCTACGAAAGGTTCGATGTATATGAATGGGGCTTTGCCTATTCTCTTTGGCAGATGTTCAGACAACTGACTTAATAGTTGTCCTTTGCCTCCAGCCCACTTCAAAAATGGTTTTGCTTCTATGCTCATTGCTCTTTTGTCGTTTGGCTGCGGACAAAAGAAAGCGTACCCACCTCCAGTTCACCACTTAACGAAGGCCGTCCACCACAGAAGCCCGTACAGAGAGGTGAAAGGAAGGGGTACGCCTATACAGCATAGGCGTATCCTCATCCCCAGAGACTCTCTGTAACTACTGTTAGTTTGGTGGACTGTTTTCGTTAAAAGTCTCTTAGAACTTAGATACTGCTATCTAATTCCACAAAGTTTGCCAGCGCTCAGGTTGTGAGCAATAAGCGGTTGCAAAGTTAAGCAATTATCTCGACAAAACAACAACTCGCTTCTGCTTTTTCACCTTTTTACGCTGATTTCTGTTTCTATGTAGTCAGAAGCATCAAGGACTATTTCGCAATTTCGGTACATCTGCCTCACCATTTCGACGGCTTCATCTTCATTTTCTGCATCTATCTCAACAATGCGACTCAGCACCTCGGTTACTTCTATTCTATACTTCTTCATACTGGATGCAAAAGTACCAAAAACCAACGATGATTCAGCAAATAGATCAAAACTTAACAAAATAGATCAAAATAGATCAATGTCCCTTGTCTTATCATTTAAGGTTAAAAAAACGCTGAAATCACAAAAAAATTAGTCCGAATTTACACTTTTTCCTCCATACATACACTAAATAGGAGTTAAACGATTGTGTATTAGTGTGTTGACTGATTTTCATACATACACTATACCTCCACTAAACATACACTAAACATACACTAACTGATAGGGGGCGAGTTTCGACAGAGAGGGGCCGAGTTTTTACAAAAACTCATGGAGAAATTTTCAAAAGTCATTGAGTTTTGGAAATTTGGTGTAGGTTTAGTGGAGGTATAGTGTATGTTTAGTGTATGTTGCGATATGAAATAACTTTTTGAAAATAAATGCGTTAAGCCATATTTAGTGGAGGTTGAAATGGAGTTGGTCGATTTTTAGCTGTTTTTTCTTGCAAAATCCAGCCTTTTTTTGCCTTTCTGCAGTATAACACAGAATTACATGCTTGTCAAGGAAAAATTAAAAAAGTGGTAATTGTTTCAATACGTATTTTGCGTATGTATTTCGCTCGGTTTGCACTACCGTTTCCATCAAAGATGGCGAAAATACGGCGGTCTTGGCATAAAAAAAGAATGAATTCTTTTGTTCTTCTTTCGACTTTTCGTATCTTTGAGACTATGTCTCGAAGGTACTTTCGTTTGGAAAATCGCAAATAAATTTGCATTTTCGCTCACTTATTCGTACCTTTGCAGTCAAATGACCTAAAGCCGAATATGGACGACGAAATAAAAGACACCCAACAGCCGGAGTCGCAGGAGACAAATGCGATGCCGGACAGCCAAGAAGCTCACTCCGACTATAAACCTGTGAACCGCTTTGACGCGGCTGTCGTGCACCATCTCTCGGGCATGTACCAGAACTGGTTCCTCGACTACGCCAGCTACGTCATCCTGGAGCGTGCCGTTCCCAATATCGAGGACGGTTTCAAGCCCGTGCAGCGACGCATCATGCACTCGATGAAGCGCATGGACGATGGACGCTATAACAAGGTGGCCAACATCGTGGGACACACCATGCAGTTCCACCCTCACGGCGACGCCTCCATCGGCGATGCGCTGGTGCAGCTGGGACAGAA